>Ga0209913_1000062_pt1 | contig 138616 bp, 104 predicted proteins | sample PersoiDNA2013203_FD_185805 | JGI IMG/M metagenome (GOLD analysis project Ga0209913, IMG submission 185805) | Permafrost soil microbial communities from the Arctic, to analyse light accelerated degradation of dissolved organic matter (DOM) -... | ecosystem: Environmental > Terrestrial > Soil >...
CTGGGCATGACGGTAGAAGAGGCGCATGAATTCTTCAAGCCCGTGCCCTTGATCGCGCGCAAGCTGCAAACCCTGCTCGACGTGGGTCTCGGCTACATCAAGCTGGGCCAGAGCGCCACCACCTTGTCCGGCGGCGAGGCGCAGCGCGTCAAACTGTCGCTGGAACTGTCCAAGCGCGACACGGGACGCACCCTGTACATCCTCGACGAACCGACGACGGGCTTGCACTTCCACGACATCGACCTGCTGTTGAAAGTCATCCACCGCCTGCGCGACCAGGGCAACACCCTCGTCATCATCGAACACAACCTGGACGTCATCAAGACGGCCGACTGGCTGGTCGACCTGGGACCGGAAGGCGGCGCCGGCGGCGGGCAGATCATCGCCACGGGCACGCCGGAAGACGTGGCGCTGAACCCGGCCAGCGTGACGGGTAAATACCTGGGGCCGCTGCTCAAGCAATAACGACGGCAGCGCCATAAAAAACGGCGCGGATTGCTCATGCAATCCGCGCCGTTTCTCTTTTTGCTAGCACCCCAGTCATTGCCGGCGTGTCATTTATCGCACGCCAGTCTTTGCCGGCGTGTTTCTCCCCCACTACTAAACTTTATTCACTCAGCCGCTTTTCCAGCGCAGCCTTGTGATCTGCCAATTCTTGCGGCAGATGATACGCGAGTTTTTCAAACAGCTCCGCATGCAATTTCAATTCGTCCCGCCACGCCGCCTTGTCGATCGACGTGATGGTATCGAACTGTTGCTGCGTGAATGGCAAGCCATCCCAGTTCAGATCGCCATACTGCGGCGTCGTGCCGAACAGGTTTTCCACGCCGCCCGCCGTACCTTCGATACGCTCGAGCATCCACTTCAGCACGCGCATATTGTCGCCAAAGCCAGGCCAGACGAACTTGCCTGCCTCGTCCGTGCGGAACCAGTTGACGCAGTAGATCTTCGGCAGGGCCGCCGGATTGACCTTGCCCACCTTGACGCCCATGTCCAGCCAGTGCTGGAAGTAATCGCTCATGTTATAGCCGATAAACGGCAACATGGCAAATGGATCGCGGCGCACGATGCCCATCTGGCCCACGGCGGCGGCCGTCGTTTCGGAACCCATGGTGGCAGCCATGTAGACGCCTTCGATCCAGTTGCGCGCTTCCGTCACCAACGGCACGGTGGTGGAGCGGCGGCCGCCAAAGATGAAGGCCGAGATCGGCACGCCGGCCGGGTCGTCCCAGGCGGCGTCGATCACGGGGTTTTGCGTGGCAGCAACAGTGAAGCGCGCGTTCGGGTGCGCCGCCTTGGTGCCGGACGCTGGCGTCCAGTCCTTGCCCTGCCAGTCGATCAGGTGGCTTGGCGCTTCTTTCGTCAAGCCTTCCCACCAGACGTCGCCGTCGTCCGTCAGCGCCACGTTGGTGAAGATCGTGTTGTCGCGCATGGACGCCATGCAGTTGTAATTGGTTTTTTCGTTGGTGCCCGGCGCCACGCCAAAATAACCGGCCTCCGGGTTAATGGCATATAAACGACCATCGCCACCGGGCTTGATCCAGGCGATATCGTCGCCGATGGTGGTCACTTTCCAGCCGTTAAAACTTGCCGGCGGGATCAGCATGGCGAAGTTGGTCTTGCCGCAGGCCGATGGGAACGCTGCCGCGACGTAATGCTTCTTGCCTTCCGGCGATTCCACGCCGAGGATCAGCATGTGTTCGGCCAGCCAGCCCGGGTTGTTGTCGGACGCTTGCGCTTCCTGGTAGCCCATGTTCGAGGCGATGCGCAGGGCGAAGCATTTCTTGCCCAGCAAGGCGTTGCCGCCGTAGCCCGAACCGAAGGACCAGATTTCACGCGTTTCCGGGAAATGCACGATGTACTTGGTGCTGTTGCACGGCCATTTCACGTCTTGCTGGCCGGCAGCCAGCGGTGCGCCCACGCTGTGTACGCACGGCACGAAGGCGCCATCGGTGCCCAGCACGTCGTACACGGCACGGCCCATGCGGGTCATGACCTTCATGTTAACGGCGACATACGGCGAATCGGACAGTTCCACGCCGATGTGCGCGATGGGCGAGCCCAGCGGGCCCATCGAGAAGGGCACGACGTACATGGTACGGCCGCGCATGCAGCCATCGAACAGGCCGTTCAGGGTGTGGCGCATTTCGCCAGGCTCGGTCCAGTTATTCGTCGGGCCGGCCGCTTCTTTCGTTGCCGAGCAGATATACGTGCGGTCTTCGACGCGGGCCACGTCGCTCGGGTCGGAGCAGGCCAGGTAGGAATTCGGGCGTTTTTCCGCGTTGAGTTTTTTCATGGTGCCGCTGGCAACCATGTCGGCACACAGGCGCTCGTACTCTTCCTGCGAACCATCGCACCAGTAAATACGCTCCGGCTTGGTCAGCGCGGCAATGTCGGCCACCCAGTTGATCAGTTTCTGTTGTTTAATATAAGCTGGGACGTTGAGTGCGGCGACGCCACCCATGACGGGCTGATTCATATTACCTCCAATACCAATAAAAGAAATTCTGGTCATTCCGGCAAGACAGGCAGCATCGTTGAGAGGTGGCTGCGGCTCACTGCAGGCGGCATGTGCACGCGGGCAGGGCTCTGGTGTCGTTTACCTGGATCATGCGCCCAGGCTGCGGGAACAGTTTGCGCTATAACTATACTCAGGAAGCTTCAAAAGTGCCGGCGATTGTACACCCGCCAATCAGCTATTCTCGCAAAAATGTAGGAGAATAGCTTGACTAATGTAGTAGGCTATTCAGCATTTCCCGTATCCTGTTATTTCCCTACCAAATCCTCACTAAAATCGGCCATCCACCATGAAAATTGCCATACTCGATGATTACCAGGATGCCGTGCGCAGCCTCGATTGTTTCCCATTGCTCGATGGCCACGAGGTTAAAGTGTTCAGCAATACGGCGCGGGGCCTGGGCCAGCTGGCCATCCGCCTGGCGCCGTTCGACGCGCTGGTGCTGATCCGCGAACGCAGCAGTTTCAACCGCGCCTTGCTGTCGAAACTGCCGAACCTGAAACTGATTTCGCAAACGGGCAAGGTCAGCGGACACATCGATGTGCCAGCCGCCACGGAGCTGGGCATCGCCATCGCGGAAGGCATCGGCTCGCCCACGGCGCCGGCCGAGCTGACGTGGGCGCTGATCATGGCGGCGCAGCGCAAGATCGTGCCGTACGCGCAACATTTACAGGAAGGGTTGTGGCAAACGTCATCCATCGAGCCGGCGCGCAACACGCTCGGCACGGTATTGAAAGGGCGCACCCTGGCGATCTGGGGCTACGGCAAGATCGGTCAATTGATCGCCGGCTATGGCCGCGCCTTTGGCATGACCATTCTCGTGTGGGGCAGCGAAGCGAGCCGCGCGGCCGCTGGCGACACGGCGGCGGTGTCACGCGCAGCGTTCTTTGAACAAGCTGACGTATTGAGCTTGCACCTGCGCCTGTCCGAGACGACGCGCGGCCTGGTAACAAGCGACGACCTGGCGCGCATGAAGCCAAACTCGCTTTTCGTCAACACCAGCCGCGCCGAGCTGGTGGCCGAGGGCGCGCTGGAAGCGGCGCTGCAGCAGGGGCGCCCGGGCGCGGCCGCGCTGGACGTGTTTACGGACGAGCCTCTGCCGCCGGGCGCGCCATTGCTGCTGCTGCCGAACGTGCTGGCCACGCCACACCTGGGCTACGTCGAGCGTGACAGCTATGAACTGTACTTCCGCTACGCCTTGCAAAACATCGTCGATTTTACGCAGGGTCAATGCACGCGCCTGCTCAATCCCGAGGTGTTGCAACATGCGCGGCAAGTCCCTCAGGAACGCTGAAACCCCTTGAGGAGGTCAGGCTCGCCCGTGATGCGGATGGCGGGCGCGGGCAGCGCGTGCCGGCCGCGCCACAGGCCGGCCCAGCCAGGTGGCCAGGCGATGTCCGGCCCGGCATACGGCGGCACGCTGGCGCGCACGGCCACCACCGGCACGGGCGGCATGTCCTGCAAGGGCTCGCCTGGCGTGCGCTGCATGTCCAGGCTGTACATGTAATTGGGTAATAGCGCATCGCAGACGCGGCCAAACCACGCGCTATGGTCGTCGTCGCGCCCCAGCGCCTGCGCCAGGCCTTGCGGATCGAAACGGGCCAGGGCATCGATCAGCTCGCCGGTGGTGGCACCGGGCGTATCGCCCCAGCCCATCACGGGGTTGACGTTGTAATCGGCGCCCGAACCGTACCAGCCTTCGCGCCAGGGCCGTTGCATCCAGTCGCGCGGCCCCGTAAACAAATGCCAGCGCCAGTGCAGGCCGGACGGCTTGGGCCAGGAATACAGATACAGTTTTTGATAGCCGGCCTGGTGCAGCTCGCGCACCATGCTCATCAGGCGCGCATGCGGCATGCGGTCGGGCGGCGCGCGGCGAAACAGGATCGCTTCGCCATCGGCAAACTGCACGTCGTCGGTCGACAGGTTCAGGTCCAGGGTGCGCGCTTCGCTGCCGAAACGGGCGGCGATCCAGCCCGTCAGCAAATTGACGGACGTGATGACGCCATAGCCGCGGTGGCGGTGAAAAATAACGGTGCCGGGAGCGAGCGCTTTCATACGGAGTCGGGGTGGCAGGCAAACAAAGAAACCAGTGTACTCACAGATGGCCAAATTTTCCAGTTGCGATCCGCAACGGGCCCGCCATTCACGCAAGGCACACAATCCACGCTATCATGCGCGTCATTCTCCACTGACATCGTGACCACATCATGACTTTGCGCATACTCGCCACTGGCGGCACTTTCGACAAACACTACAACGAATTGAACGGTACCCTGGGCTTTTCCGACAGTCATTTGCCGGCAGCGATTGCCCGCGCGCGCATGACGGCGCCCGTGGCCCTGGAGCAACTGCCCCTGCTGGACTCGCTCGACATGCAGGATGCGGACCGCCAGCGCGTGCTGGCCTCGTGCCGCGCAGCACAAGAGAAAGCCATCGTCATCATCCACGGCACCGACACCATGCGCGAGACGGCGCAAGTGCTGGGCGCGGCGAACCTGCAGCAAACGGTGATTTTGACGGGCGCCATGATTCCCTACGAAATCGACAACTCCGATGCCCTGTTCAACCTGGGCTTTGCCTGCGGCGTGGCGCAAACCCTGCCAGCGGGCGTGTACGTGGCCATGAATGGCCAGATCTTCGCCTGGGACAATGTGCAAAAGAATCGCGCCGCCGGCGTGTTCCAGCCCTTGTAAGCCGATGCCAGGACAGGGCTAACAGCCACAGGCGAAAAAAAGGAGCCGCAGCTCCTTTTTCGTACCGGTATGACTGCGTTTATGCAGTCGCTTCGCCGCCCAATGCTTCGACCACGTCGGCCATCAGCTTGGCGAGCTCGCCCGTCATCAGCATCACGTCGCCGTCGAAACGCTCGTCGTCGTTCTTCGTGCTCGATTCCGTTTCCTTGATCACGTCCAGCGGCTTGATGCTCTTGATGGCCAGGGACTCCGTCAGCACGAACGAGATCTTGTCGTTCCACGTCATGGCCAGGCGCGTGCACTGCTTGCCGGCCGCGATGTGGCGGCGCACGTCGTCCGCTTCCAGGGTGTGGCGCACGTAGCGCACGGTGGCCTTGCTTTCGCCCGTGGCGCGCAATTCCGTGTCCATGTCGACCGTGAAGCCGGCAGGCGCATCGTCGGCCTGCAGCCATTCCGTCATCACCGCCACTGGCGAGCGCTGCACGCGCAAGCTTTCCAGCGGCAGTTTATCGACGGCTTTCAGCAGCAGCTTGATGACTTCATCGGCTTTCGCCGGGCTGGCGGCATCGACCACCAGCCAGCCATTGACGGGGTCGATCCACGTCCAGACATTGCTGCGGATGCTGAAGGCGCGCGGCAGCAACTCGTCGGCCACACGCTCCTTCAATTCCTTCATGGCCTTTTTACCCGGCGCAAAGCCTTGCGCCTCTTCCATCTCGGCAGCGCGGGCCTTGGCCACCTGGTTGATGACGGTTGCTGGCAACAGTTTCTTTTCCGTACCCAGCAAGATCAACATTTGCTTGTTGACCACGTGCACCAGACCACCGTTCGGGCGCGGCGTATCCCAGCCCTGGCGCATCAGATCCATGCTGGTCGCCGGCGTAAATTTGTTCGAGGACAAGGCCTCTTCCAGTTGTTCTGGCGTGTAAGCCCACGGTGCGGGCAGGCGGTAAATCTGAAGATTCTTGAACCACATAGTTTTTGTCTTCCGTTTGTTTCAGTAGTGCCAGGGGAACGCCATTCTACACTTTCGACATGAAAATGCCGTCAAAAGCGCGGTCCGGCGCGGTATGTATCTTGTAGGAAACGCAGCTAGAGGCTGGGAAACAGCTCCGCCTGGGCTGGCGCCTGCCGCGTCACGACGGCCGGATCGGACAAGGTCGAGATGCGCACGCCCAGCAGGCGAATTTTCTTTTCAAATGGCACGCGCCGCAAGCAATCGCGGCTGGCGCGCAGGATGGCGCTGGCGTCCGCCGTGGCACTGGGCAAGGTGATGTCGCGCGTGACGGTGCTGAAATCCTCGAAGCGCAGCTTGATGCCCACCGTGCGCCCCGCCAGCGATTGTTTATCCAGGTCGCCCGCCACGCGCGTGCACAGGCTTTCCAGCTTTTCCGACAGGGTGGCGCGGTCACGCACCACCTGCAAGTCGCGCTCGAACGTCGTTTCGCGGCTGACGGACTTGGTTTCCCGGCTCGTCTGCACGGGCCGCTCGTCGATGCCCAGCGCCGCCTGGCGCAGCCAGCCCGTGTACAGGTCGCCAAACTGCGTGCGCAGCATGGTGAGATCGGCCCGCGCCAGCTCGCCGATGCTATTGACACCCAGCGCTTCCAGCTTGGCCGTGGCCTTCGGCCCGATGCCGTTGATTTTCTTGGCCGGCAAGGGCCAGACGCGCGTTTCGACATCCTCGGGCGACAATATGGTGAGCCCGTCGGGCTTTTCCAGGTCGGAACAGATTTTTGCCAGCAATTTATTCGGCGCCAGGCCGACCGAACACGACAGGCCCGTCGCCTCGAACACGGCCGCCTTCAGGCGCGCCGCCATGGCCGGCGCCTGCTCGCCGTATTCCGTCAGGTCGACATAGATTTCATCGATGCCCACATTCTGGATGATGGGGCACAGATGGGCCACGGCTTGCTTGAAGCGGGCCGAATACTCGCGGTAAGCCTCGAAGTCGGCGGGCAACAGGATGCTGTCGGGCGCCAGTTTCGCCGCCTTCATGATGCCCATGGCGGAAAATACGCCAAACTTGCGCGCCGCGTAGGTGGATGTGGTGACGACGCCGCGCCCCACGTAGTCGCGCATGCGCGCAAACTGCCGCGTGCCGTCCATCTGCAGCACCGGTTGCTGCAAGCGCCCGCCGCCGATGACGACGGCTTCGCCGCGCAATTCGGGATATTTCAGCAGTTCCACGGAGGCAAAGAAGGCATCCATGTCCAGGTGGGCTATCCAGCGGCGGGCGGGTGGCTCGGGAAGTGGGGAGGCAGATGTGGTCAAGGACACCTCGCGGCAGGACACTGTAATTATATACAGTATCGCTGGAAATGTCCGTGGATGCAAGTTGAAACGCACGCGCACCGCAGTTGCTTTTCTCAATGGCAAGATTACAATCCTGACACGACTATAAAAAGGAGTTCCCTTGTTTACAGCACATCAAGCTTTGCGCCACCTGGCCGTTTGCTCATCCATCCTGCTGTCCACCTTGGCGCCAGCCGCGCTGGCCGCCGATGCCGCCGCCATCGCCCCTGTCGCCACCAAGACAGCCTGGCAGGAAACGCGCCACGGCACGCTCGTCACGGACGACTACCGCTGGCTGCAAAAGAAGACCGATCCTGCCGTGATCGACTACCTGAATGCGGAAAACGCCTACACGGCGGCCGTCACGGCCCCGCTTCAGCCGCTGGCCGACAAGGTGTACGCGGAGATCAAGGGCCGCATGCAGGAAGTGGACCTGTCCGTGCCTGCGCGCCAAGGTAACTTTTACTATTACACGCGCACGGAAGCGGGCAAGCAATACCCTATCCACTGCCGCCGCCCTGTCGGCGCAGGCGGCGCCTACGATGCGCAGGCGGCCGAAGAGATTTTGCTGGACCAGAATCAATTGGCCGAAGGCCAAAAATTCTTTGCCGTACGCGCGTTTGCCATCAGCCCGAATGAACAATTGCTGGCCTACACCACCGACACGACGGGATTCCGCCAGTACGAACTGCATGTCAAGGATTTGAAGACGGGCAAGCTTCTGGGCGACAGCATGCCGCGCGTGACCTCGCTGGCCTGGGCGGCGGACAATGCCACCCTGATGCTGACGCAGGAGGACGCCACCACCAAGCGCGCGGACCGTTTGTTCCGCCTGCCCTTGGGCGGCATGCTGCAGCAGGTCTACCACGAGCCGGTGGAACAGTTCGCCATCGGCGTGAGCCGCACGCGTGATCATCGCTACTTTGTGCTCACCGCGCGCAGCACGGATACGAGCGAGGTGCTGCTGTTGCCAACGAACAAGCCGGAAGGCCATTTCCAGAGCGTGCTGAAACGCGAAAAAGGCCACCGCTACAGCGTCGAACACCGCGACGGCCAGCTGTACATTCTGACCAACAAGGACGCGAAAAATTTCCGCGTCGTCAGCGCGCCGCTGTCTGCGCCGCAGCCGAAACACTGGAAACCCGTCGTGCCGCACAACAAGGACGCCGTGATCCAGTCCATCGACGTGTTCCAGGGCTACCTGGTGGTGATGGAAAAGGCGCGTGCCCTGAACCGCGCGCGCATCTATGATTTTGCGCACAAGAATTGGAAAACCGTGCAGTTCGACGACCCCGTCTACCTGGCCACGGCGGCCGGCACGCCCGAATTTGCCGCCACGCAATTTCGCATGTCCTACCAGTCGCCCGTCACGCCGCCCACCGTCATCGACGTCAGCATGCAGGATGGCAAGCGCACGGTGCTGAAACAGCAGGAAATCGTCGGCGGCTTTGACGGCAGCCGCTACACCACGCAGCGCCTGTGGGTGACGGCGCGCGATGGCGTGCAAGTGCCGCTGTGGATCGTCTACAAGAAGGGCGTCAAGCTCGACGGTTCCGCACCGCTGCTGCTGTACTCGTATGGTTCGTATGGCATCTCGACGGAAGCCAGTTTTGCCATCAGCCGCATCAGCCTGCTGGAGCGCGGCGTCATCTATGCGCAAGCGCATATTCGTGGCGGCACGGACATGGGCGAAGCCTGGCATGAAGACGGCATGCTGATGAAGAAGAAAAACACCTTCAATGACTTCATCGACAGCGCCGACTACCTGGTGCGCGAAAAATGGACCAGCCCGAATCGCCTGATCATCCAGGGTGGCAGCGCCGGCGGCCTCTTGATGGGCGCCGTCGTCAACATGCGTCCCGAGCTGTTCCACGCCGTGCACGCGGCCGTGCCGTTCGTCGACGTGATGAACACCATGATGGACGCCAGCCTGCCCCTGACGACAGGGGAATACCTGGAATGGGGCGACCCGAATCAGAAAGCGGCCTACGACTACATGCTCAGCTACTCGCCATACGACAACATTGCGCGCAAGAATTATCCCGCCATGCTGGTGACGACGGGCCTGAACGACAGCCAGGTCATGTACTGGGAACCGGCCAAGTATGTCGCCAAGCTGCGCGCGCATAAAACGGACGGCAATGCGCTGCTGCTGAAAACGAATATGGGTGCCGGCCACGGCGGCGCTTCCGGCCGCTACAACGCCATCGCCGAGAACGCGTTTAACATGGCGTGGATGCTTTCCCAATGGAATATCACCGAATAGGAGCACTGAGAAAAAGCCCATGGCTGCGTTACATTGCCTCGCCGTACTGTTCGTACTGTCTTCGGCAATGCGCCTTGCCCTGAACTTTTTTCAGATGCTCCCAACCGCATTTTTGAAAAAAGCGCTTGCAGAAGGATTTTAGCCATCCTATAATAGCGCCTCTTCCAGACGTGGTGACAAACGTCAGGATGGTTTTCTGAGATAAGCAACGGGTGCTTAGCTCAGTTGGTAGAGCGGCGCCCTTACAAGGCGTAGGTCGGGAGTTCGAGCCTCTCAGCACCCACCAAATCAGAAAACTGTCCAGTGCTTCATGGATCAGCAATACAGATCATACGAGCTTGGAGTGGTAGTTCAGTTGGTTAGAATACCGGCCTGTCACGTCGGGGGTCGCGGGTTCGAGTCCCGTCCGCTCCGCCAATAAAGAAAAGCCCTTTGGTTCTCTGAACCGAAGGGCTTTTCCCATTTCAGCAGCCAAAAACACGTCACTACTCCATTGCTTGAACATTTTTGTGCTTTTCAGCAAAAAAACTGCTTTTCCCCCTCAAGAATAGTTGCACAAGCACGAAAGCGCCCCCTATAATAGTGCCTCTTCCAGACGTGGTGACAAACGTCGGGATAGTTTTCTGGGTATGCGGGTGCTTAGCTCAGTTGGTAGAGCGGCGCCCTTACAAGGCGTAGGTCGGGAGTTCGAGCCTCTCAGCACCCACCACCAATACAGAAAATTATCCAGTGCTTCATGGATCAGCAACACAGATCATACGAGCTTGGAGTGGTAGTTCAGTTGGTTAGAATACCGGCCTGTCACGTCGGGGGTCGCGGGTTCGAGTCCCGTCCGCTCCGCCAATAAAAGAAAAGCCCTTTGGTTCCCAGAACCGAAGGGCTTTTCCCATTCTGGGGTCTGACTCCTGCTGTTAGAATCAGCGCTCCTCCTGACTCTGCCGCTCCTGCCTGATGCGCCTGCCCCACAGTCTTTCCCCCTACCTCGTCCTGCGCCTGCGCCTGGCCCATCATGCGTTGCTGCAATTTGCAGCCAGCCTGGCCAGTTCCATGGAAATCCTCGTGTTCCTGGCCGGTCCCGTCCTGCTGGGCTTACTCAGCGTCATCGCCCTGCCCGGCTTTCTTGCCGTGAGCCTGCCCTGGCCTGCCGCCTTGGGTGTGGTTAGCGCGCAAGTCCTGCTGACCTGCCTGCCCGCCTGGCTGCTGCGCAAGCGATTGCTGCCGGCGCATACCGCCGCCTGGCTGCGCCAGCTGCCCTTGCCGCCGCGTTTGCGCTGGCAAGCCGATATCGCTGTGGCCGGCTTGCTGATGCTGCCGCTGGGCCTCGCCTATGCCGTCTCGGCCAGCATCTGGCTGCTGCAGTCGCCGCCATGGCTGCGCCCGGTTGTCGTGCCCGGCATGGCCGCCACCATCGTCGCCTGGCTGCTGGCCTGGATGCTGACGACACTCATCGTGGCGGAGCGCCTGCGCGCGCCGCGCCCCGCACACAGGGCGCGCCCGCCCACGATGACGGCCTATGTGCCGCAGCGATCCCGCTGGCGCACCATGTTCCTGTGGCACCAGCTGTTCTGGCTGCCGTTCTGGCGCAACGACAATGTGATCGGCATCCAGCAAAGCGTGCTGCTGGTCACGGCTGGCGCCAGCATGCTGGCCTGGCTGCTGCGCGCCCCCCTGGTGCCCGCCCCGCTGCTCGGTTTGCTGGCCAGCGCCAGCCTGATCATTGTGACGGATCGCGGCGACAAGGCCGTGCGCGAACAGATCGCCGTGCTGCGTCCATCGCTGAACGCCTGGCCCCTGGCCAGCACGGCCTTGACGCGCCTGGCTTGCGCCGCCAGCCTGCTGCCGCCATTTGCCGTGCTGCTGGGCGCTGGCGCCTTGCTGTATTGCATCGATCCCGCCGCCTTGCAGCAGCGCGTGACCAAGGTCTACGCCCTCACGGCCAGCGTGGCCCTGCTGGCCATCGTCGGCCTGCCCCGCCTGACGGCGCGCGGACGTGTCGTCCTCGTCGTTTTCTCCATCCTTGCCTTGAGCGCCATCGGAAGCGAATTATGGAATTGAACCTGCCTTCTCCCGTGCTGCACATCGAGCACCTCGATTTTCACTTCCCCACGCACAGCGTCTTCCAGGGCTACAAGCAACAATTCGGCCCCGGCATCAACTGGCTGCGCGGCGCGAACGGGGCCGGCAAGACAACCTTGCTGAAGCTGGCGGGCGGCGCCCTGCTGCCCGCGCGCGGCGCCATCCGCCTTGATGACGTCGACAGCGGCTGCATGCCGCTGGCCTACCGCGCGCGCGCTTTCTATTGCGGCGGCGACGCCCCCGCCCTGCCCTGGCTGCAAGTGCATGAATTTCTCGACCTGCACCTGGCCCTCTATCCGGGCAGTGACCAGTCCCTGCTGAACGACGAGCTGAGCGCTTTTGCCCTGACGTCCACCTTGCAGCAGAGCATCACCGCCCTCTCGCTGGGCCAGCACAAAAAGCTGCAACTGGCGCTGGCCCTGGCCTTGCCCGTGCGCCTGCTGCTGATCGACGAACCGTTCAATGGCCTCGACGCATCCGCCATGGCGTACTTGCGCCAGCGCCTGTCCGATCCGCTTCGCCTGGCGCGCCAGTGCATCGTGCTGACCAGCCACCTGGCGCCGGACGTGCCGCTGGCGGCGACGGTGGAAATATAGACAGGAAATACAGCTTTGCAAATCGCCCAAGAAACGCTTACGATGCCGTGCTGCAAAAACCGGCGATCCCGGTGCAGCTACGACAACAACACGGCGCGGTTATTCACTGCGCCGGGCTTATTCTTGGAGATTAATATGTTGAACACCCAGCGCAGCGCCGTGGCGATTTTGTGCGCCGTCCTTGCCACCTCGGCCACCTCGGCCATTGCCGCCGGTCCCACGGGCACGGCCGCCGACTATGGCAGCAGCGCCCCGCACGCCGCCGCGCAGCGCAGCATCGAGCTGCAGTCCGACACCCGCCACATCAACGTCACGCGCGGCGAAACCGTCACCATCGCGCGCGCCGGCCAGCGTTTTACCTGGCACGTGCAAACTTTTAACCATCAAACAAAATTCGCCCTGAGCGAGATCGCGCCAAAGGACATGCCCGTCGATGGCGTGCAGGTGTATGTCGCCGCCAACCCGCTGTACACGGGCAGCTAAGTTTCCTCTACGCATAAAAAAAACCGGGACAGCCTCGCGGCCGCCCCGGTTTTTTTAATACAGCTCAATACTTATGCCGTCAGCGCTTCTTTCGCTGCCGACTCTTCAACCACTTCCTCGTCGTCCGAGCGGATCAGATGGTCAAAGGCGGACAAAGCTGCCTTGGCGCCTTCGCCGGTGGCGATGATGATCTGCTTGTACGGTACCGTGGTGACGTCACCGGCCGCAAATACGCCGGGGATCGAGGTCTGGCCGCGGGCATCGACTTCGATTTCGCCGTGGCGCGACAGTGCCACTGTCCCCTTCAGCCACTCCGTGTTCGGCACCAGGCCGATTTGCACGAAGACGCCTTCCAGCTCGACCTTCTTCGACTCGCCGCTGACGCGGTCCGTGTAGCTCAGGCCATTGACGATCTTGCCGTCGCCGTGGATCTCGGTGGTTTGCGCCGAAGTGATCACGGTCACATTAGGCAGGCTGTGCAGCTTGCGTTGCAGCACCGCATCGGCACGCAATTCCGCGCCGAACTCGATCAGGGTCACGTGCTTTACCAGGCCGGCCAGGTCGATCGCCGCTTCCACACCCGAATTGCCGCCGCCGATCACGGCCACGCGCTTGCCCTTGAACAAGGGGCCATCGCAGTGCGGGCAGTAGGCGACACCGTGGTTGCGGTATTCCTTCTCGCCCGGCACATTGATTTCGCGCCAGCGGGCACCGGTGGCCAGGATGACGGTCTTGGCTTTCAGGATGGCGCCATTCGCCGTTTCAATCTCGATCAGCTTGCCTGGGGTCAGCTTGCTGGCGCGCTGGGTGTTCATGATGTCGACGTCATAGGTCTTGACGTGCTGTTCCAGCGCCATGGCAAACTTCGGACCATCGGTTTCCTTGACGGAAATAAAATTCTCGATGGCCATGGTGTCGAGGGTCTGGCCGCCGAAACGCTCGGCCAACACGCCCGTCTTGATGCCTTTGCGGGCCGCGTAGATGGCCGCTGCCGCGCCGGCGGGGCCGCCGCCGACGATCAGCACATCAAACACGTCTTTTTTCGACAACGCTGCCGCCTGGCGGGCGCCGGCGTTGGTGTCGAGCTTGGCGAGGATTTCCTCGACATTCGTGCGTCCCTGGCCGAAGTGCTGGCCATTCAGGAACATCATCGGCACGGCCATGATCTGGCGCTCTTCCACTTCTTGCGGGAACACGCCGCCATCGATGGTGGTGACCTTGATGCGCGGGTTGATCACCGCCATGGCATTCAAGGCCTGCACCACTTCCGGGCAGTTATGGCAGGAGAGCGAAATAAACGTTTCAAATTCGTAATCGCCGTCGAGGTTGCGGATCTGCTCGATCACGGCATCGTCAAACTTGATGGTGTGGCCGCCCACTTGCAGCAGCGCCAGCACCAGCGAGGTAAATTCGTGGCCCAGCGGCACACCGGCGAAACGCACGCCGATATCGGAGCCGGTACGGTTGATGCTGAACGACGGCACCCGTACGCCAGCGTCAAGGCGCTCGACCAGCGTGATCTTGTCGCTCAACAGGACTATCTCCTGGAGCAATTCCTTCATCTCGCGGGCTTTTGCGCTGTCATCGAGAGAGGCGACCAGCTCAAGCGGATACACCACTTTTTCCAGGTAGGATTTCAGTTGGGTTTTGAGGGTTGCATCTAACATGATTTTTTCTTCCTTTACAAATATTTAGGCGAATGCCGGGCCGGACGCCCGGTCCGGCATCGCGGTAACTACTTGTTTGCTACGTGGTGCATCGAAACTTAGATCTTGCCAACCAGGTCCAGCGATGGGGTCAGCGTTGCGGCGCCTTCCGTCCATTTGGCTGGGCACACTTCGCCTGGGTGAGCGGCAACGTATTGAGCTGCCTTCACTTTGCGCAACAGTTCCGATGCGTCACGGCCGATGCCGTTGTCATGCACTTCCAGCACTTTGATGAAGCCGTCTGGATTGATGACGAAGGTACCGCGCAGTGCCATGCCTTCTTCTTCGATCATGACTTCGAAATTGCGCGACAGGGTGCCGGTCGGGTCGCCGATCAGTGCGTATTGCACTTTCTTGATCGCGTCCGAGGTGTCGTGCCATGCTTTGTGCGCGAAATGCGAGTCGGTCGAGATGCCGTAGACATCGACGCCCAGCTTCTGGAACTCGGCGTGGTGATCGGCCAGGTCTTCCAGTTCGGTTGGGCAAACGAAGGTGAAGTCGGCTGGGTAGAACACGAATACCGACCACTTGCCTTTCAGCGACGCTTCCGTCAGGTCGACGAATTTGCCATTGTGGAATGCGGTTGCCTTGAATGGTTTAACTTGGGTATTGATGAGCGACATAATCATTTCCTCTCGTGTGGTGAATCAGTAAGACTCTAGTGTAAGGGGTTTTAACCCATATGCAAAATTGATTGTCACAATAGTTTCAATTAGTTTTAACTATCGAGACGCCATGAGAACTCCATGATAGGCAGTTCCCACAGGATTGAACAGCGACAAAAAGGGTTCCCCTTCCTGCCGCCGGGTCTTTAATTTTTGAGTTCTTGCGGTACTTTGCCGCCGTTTTCCGCCAGCTTGATCATCACCTGGCGGTGCAGCCAGATATTCATGCTGGCCGAATCGTTGGTGTCGCCCGTGAAGTGCAGCTCTTGCGCCAGTTCCTTGCGCGAAGCCAGGCTGCTGTCGAGTTGAAGCAGTTTCATCAGGTCGACGATGGACGTGCGCCAATTGAGTGTTTCCGCGTTCTTGCTGGCCAGGTCGACCAGCACCACTTCCACGTCCACCACCGGCACGGCAACGGCTGGTGCAGCGGCGGCTGCCGGTGCGGCCGCCGCTGGCGCGTCGGTAGCGGCCGCTGGCGTGGCTGCCGGGGCGGCGTCGGACGCATGGTGGAAGATTTTGTTATAGATATTGCTGAAAATGCCCATGGGGTCACCTCGAGTTGAGTGAATGGAAGAAGGTTTGCCTGCGCGCCCGGTTCATGATGCGAACCGGTGACAGCTGGAGCCGGGCGCAGGCGCCAGCCTGTCGAGTATAAGCCCGTTCAGGCCGGGAGCCCTGTCCCGCAGGGCCAGTGGACATCTGGTGGCAGGGCGCGCCGGTTTCAAGGGTGCAAGGGCTGCCGGGCAAGCAGCAGCGCATCGAACGCGTCGATTGCCAGCGGCGGCGCAAACAGCTCGCCTTGCGCAAAATCGCAGCCGATGTCCAGCAGCCGCGCGCGTTGCTCTGGCGTCTCCACCCCTTCGGCGATGACTTGCAAGCCCAGTTTGTGCGCCATGGTGACGATGGCTTCGCACAGCACCAGTTCGCTCGCGCCGGGCGCCAGCTTGCGCACCAGCACGCCGTCGAGCTTCAGGTAGTCGATGCCGCACTGCTGCAATTGCGTCAGCGAGGCGGGGCCGCTGCCGAAGTCGTCCAGGGCAATCTGCAAGCCTGCCTCGCGCAAGTGCTGCAGCCGCTGCGCCATGCCGGCGCCGGCGCCGGCGCCCAGCAGCGTATCTTCGCGCATGTCGAGCACGATCGCCGAAGCCGGCACATCGAGCGCCATCAGCTGGCGCAGCCAGGTGCCGGGTGCCTCCACTTCGCGCTGCAGCTCCAGCGGCGACTGGTTCAGGCACAGTTGCAGCCCCGGCAAGCCGATGGCCTGGCCCTGCGCGCGCCAGCGCAACAGTTGCGCGGCCGCCGTGCGCAGCACCCAGTCGCCGATGTCGACGATCAAGCCGCTGCTCTCGGCCAGCGCCAGGAAATCCGGCGGGCACACGATGCCCCGCTGCGGATGGTGCCAGCGCAGCAAGGCTTCCACTTTGACAATAGTGCAGCCATGCAGCTCGACGATGGGCTGGTAATACAGCTGCATCTGCTGTTCACGCAGGGCCGTGCGCAAGTCCGCCCCCAGGCGCATGCGGTTGACGGCCGCCACCTGCATGGCGGGCGTGAAATAACTGTAGCGGTTGCGCCCCGCGCCTTTCGAGACATACATGGCCTGGTCCGCATGCTTGAGCAAGTCCTCGATCGTGCCCGCATCGTCCGGATACAGGGTGATGCCGATCGAGGCGGAGACGAAGGCCTGCTCCTGCCCCAGCAGGAACGGCGCCAGCAAGCCGTCGAGTATTTGCCGCGCGATGCGGTCAACTTGCTGCAGATCATCGAGGTCGGACAGGATCACCGTGAATTCATCGCCGCCCAGGCGCGCCACCGTATCGGTCTCGCGCACGCCCACGCGGATGCGCCGCGCCGCTTCGATCAGCAAGATATCGCCCTGGTGGTGACCGAGGGTGTCGTTGACTTCCTTGAAATGGTCGAGATCGATGAACAGGATAGCCACGCGGCTCGTATCGCGCCGTCCCTGGGCCAGCGCCTGGCGCAGGCGCTCGTGGAACATGCGCCGGTTCGGCAGTTGCGTCAGGGTATCGAAATTAGCTTGCTGCCAGATCAGCGCTTCCGTTTGCCGCTTGTCCGTCACGTCTTCCAGCATGCACAGGTGGTGCGGACCGCCGTGGCGCGCCGTGGCGATGGCCGTCACCGAGGCGTCGACCCACACCACGTCGCCATCGGGACGCACGATGCGCTTGGCGTGGCGAAAACCCGGCATGCGCCGCGCCAGCAGCTGCGCCACGTGCGCCTGCTCGCCTGCCACGTCGTCAGGATGGCTGATCTCCATCCAGCTCGAGCGCTTCATATGCTCCAGGCTGCGCCCGGCGATGGCCAGATAGCGCGGATTGATATCCAGAAACTGTCCGCTCACGGTATCGATCAGGGCGATGCCCATCGGCGCTTCCTCGAACATGGTGCGAAAGCGCAATTCCCCTTGCCGGATGGTGTCCTCCGTGCGGCGGCGCTCGCGCGCCAGGTTGCTGAAGTGAAAGGCCGCCGACACGGCCAGCAAGCTGCCCGCCACGCCCAGCGACAGGTACAGCCAGCCCAGGTCGGCGCCCGGCACGGAGCGGTACAAAAAGCCCTGATAGGCACGGCTGTCCGTGGCATTGCGCGGCAGCACGCCCATGGCCGCGTAGGTGTCGGCAATGTGCTGCCAGCGCTGGGGATTCATGTAGCCGAGCTCCACCAGCACGGGCTGCAGCAGCAATTCCATCTGCTGCGCCTCGTACAGCAGGTGATCGCGGTCATGGCGCTGGCTGTATTTGACGTGGATCACATCCGCCATTTCCTCGCGGTGCGCCATCGCGTATTGCCAGCCGCGCAGGCTGGCCGCGCGGAACGCTTTCACGCGCTCGGGATGGCGGCGCAGTTCATACTCGCTGGTAAACAGGTTGTCGCCGTAGAAATCGATGCCGGCCGTGCGCGGCGTAAACTGGTAATAGGGAAAGCCCGCCCGGTCCAGGTAATCCGGTTCGTTGGTGGAATACGCGGCAATGGCGTCGACCTTGCCATCGATCAAATCCCCGATCCGGTAGCTGGGCGGCAAGTGGCGCATCTGTTCCGGCGCGACGCCCATTTTCTGCAGGAACAGCGAGACTTCATCGGATGCGGCTGCCACATCGCCGGCAGCACCGATCATCACGGGCGCCCCCACCAGCTTGCGCACGTCCGGCGCGCCGCCATGCTGGCGCATCAGCAGCACGCTGGGCGAATGCTGGAACACCACGGCCAGCACCACCACGGGCTTGCCGGCCATGCGGCTGAGCAACAAGGTACTGTTGCCCACGCCATAGTCGGCCTGGCCCGTCAGCACGGCCGCCTCGGCAAGCGGCACGCCGCTGCCTTCGACCAATGTCACCTCCAGCCCCGCCTCGCGGTAATAACCTTGCTCGATGGCCGCGTAATAGCCGGCAAACTGGAACTGGTGCGTGAAATTGAGCTGCAGGGAGATAGGTTCCAGCGCGCGGGCGGGCGTGGATAGGCACAGCAGCAGAATGAAACAGCAGCGGAAAGCGTCGAATGCTTTCATCGGCATGGCAGGACACCACAGGAAACTGCCGAGCTGGCAGGGTACGACTATTGTAGCCGCCCCTTTTGCCGATGGATAATTATTTCACTAAGAACAATAACGTTGATGTTTTTAGCAAACAATCTGACGTTTGTTTGCGCTAGAACACGACGCCAGCCACCAAAATGATGTTGGCATACGGACTGCACTCACCCGTACGCACGATGGCGCGTGCCCCCTTGCTCAATTGCTTGAACTCCTCGTGCGTCACCTGGCGCGCATCGGGCACGGCCAGGGCCGCCATCTGCGCCGCCATGGCCGGATTATGCTGCGGCAACTCGCTGGCGAGCAAATGGTATTCCACCTGCATTTCGCTCAGCACCGTGTTGACGGTATCGATGAAGCCGGGGATGCCGCGCGTGAGGGCCAGGTCGATCAGGGGCACGCCCGGCTGCGAGGGCAAGCCCGCGTCGCCGATGACGAGCATGTCGCCATGGCCGAGCGACGCGATCATTTGCGACAGCGCAATATTAAGCAGCGGTGTTTTTTTCATCAGAACAGCTCGTGCAAGTGGGGAATCGAGGTTTGCGCACCGGGCTTGGTGACGCTCCAGGCGGCTGCGCGCTGGCCTTGCTGAATCGATTCCGCCTCGTCCATGCCGGACGCCAGGCCCGCCACAAAGCCGCCGATGAAGGTATCGCCAGCGGCCGTCGTGTCGACGGCTTGCACCACTTCGGCCGCGAAATCATAATCGCCGCCATACAGGGCCGCGTGCACGCCCTTGGAGCCGAGCGTGATGATGACGTTGTCGCTGCCCAGCTTTTGCAGGGCGGCCGCCAGCGCCTGGACGTCCGCGCCTTGCGGGCTGACGCCGGCCAGCATGGCCGCTTCGATTTCATTCGGAATCAGGTAGTCGACCAGTTCCAGCACGCCTTCGGGCAGGCTGGCGGCCGGGGCCGGGTTCAGCACCACCGTCTTGCCCAGCGAGCGGGCCAGCTTGATGGCGTGCACGACGGTGGCCATTGGCGTTTCCAGCTGCAGCACGACAATATCGGCCTGTTCGATCAGCGCTTTAGCCGCGTCGATGTGCGCGGGGCTCAACAAATCGTTGGCGCCGCCGGCAATCACGATGCTGTTCTGGCCATTGTCGTCGACCAGGATGGAAGCGATGCCGGACGCGACACCGGGCAAGGTGGTGATGTGGCTGTCGATGATGCCGTCGCCCACGAGGGCCGCGCGCAGGGTCGCGCCGAAGGCGTCGTCGCCCACGCAGCCGACCATGGCCACTTGCTGGCCACCGGCGGCCACGTTGCCGCTCAGGCGCGCGCAGGCCACGGCCTGGTTGGCGCCCTTGCCGCCAGGAATGGTTCGAAAAGCGCCGCCCGTCAGGGTTTCGCCGGGGAGGGGCATGCGCGGCACGCGCAAGACCAGGTCCATATTGATGCTGCCGATAACCACGATCATGATGTCATTCCCATCAGTTCAGTTGCAGGTGAAGAAGTAGGTACGGAAGAAGTTACAGTAGCGGCCACGCTGGAGCCGCGCACGTGCAGCTCGGGTGCGATGCTGCGCTGCTGGCGCGGCAAGGCGGGGTCGGCGATGCGCGCCAGCAGGCAGGCGGCCGTGATGTGGCCCAGCTCGCGCGTGTTTTGCGCCACGCTGCTCAAGGCCGGATGCACGAAGCTGGCCAGGTCGATATCGTCGAAGCCGACGACGGCCAGATCTGCAGGCACGGCAATGCCCCGCTCGGCGGCGGCGCGCAGGGCGCCAAAGGCCATCAAGTCATTGCAGCAGAACAAGGCGTCGGGGCGCTGGCCTGGCGGCAGCGCCAGCAAATCCAGCGCGGCCGCATAGCCGCCCGCGCTCGTAAAATCGCTATGGCGGCACAGCGCGTCGGCCAGGACCACGCCCGCGTCCGCCATGGCGCTGCGCGCACCGGCTATGCGCTCGTTGGAAATGCGCACTTCGCGGGGACCGGCGATGCAAGCGAGGCGCCGGCGTCCCAGGCCCAGCAAATGGCGCGCGGCCAGGGCACCGCCGGCGCGGTTGTCGACGGCCACGGCATCGATGGACAGGTCGCTGGGCGCGCGGTCGAGCAGCACGGCCGGCACCTTCATCTTGCGCAGCAGTTCGCCATCGCTGTCGGCCAGCGCAGATAAAATCAAGCCGTCGCAGCGCTTGGTCAGCAGCACGTTCAGGTAATCGCGCTGCTTGACAGGGTCGTCATCGGAATTGCACAAAATCACGCTGTAGCCGGCCGCGTAGCAGCGGTCCTCGATGCCGCGCGCCACTTCCGAAAAATACGGATTCGTATTATTCGGAATGATCAGGCCGATGGTGCCCGTGCTGCGGCTGCGCAGCGAACGCGCCAGCGCGCTGGGCACGTAATGCAATTGCTCCGCCGCCGCCAGCACGGCGCGGCGCGCCGCGTCGCTGACGGGGCGGGTATTGTTAAGGACGTGCGAGACGGTGGTAAACGACACCCCCGCCGCCTGCGCCACTTGCTTGATGGTTGCCATGGGACGCGCCTTCTGTTGCGATCAGGCGCGTTCGCCGCGGCGACGGTAGGTGTCGAGCACCACGGCCGCGACGATCACCAGGCCCGTGACGATGCGTTTCACGGGTTCGGACACGCCCACCTGCGCCAAGCCCGCTTCCAGCACGGAAATGATCAACACGCCGATAAAGGTGCTGATGACGGAACCGCGTCCGCCCATCAGGCTCGTGCCGCCGATCACGACGGCGGCGATCACTTGCAATTCCATGCCCACGCCGCCGTTCGGGTCGGCCGCTTCCAGGCGAGACACCTGGAACAGCGCGCCCACGCCGGCAAGAAAGCCCATCAAGGCAAACACCAGCACTTTTGACGGTTTCGTATTGATGCCGGACAAACGCACGGCTTCTTCATTCGTGCCGATGCCGATCCAGTGGCGGCCCAGCACCGTGCGCGTGAGCACCAGGTGGCCGATCACAACAATAGCGATGGCGGCGATGAAGGCCGGCGACAGGCCGAACGCGATTGGCGAACTGATGCCGTCCACGGCGCTGCCGATGTATTCCGTGCGCGAGTTCGTCACTTGATAGGCCAGGCCGCGCGCCATTTCCAGCACGCCCAAGGAGACGATGAACGAGGGAATGCGCCAACCGACGGAAATCAGGCCGGTCGTCGCGCCGCACAGGGCGGCGACGAACATGCCCAGCAGGGCCGCGCTCCACACGGGCCAGCCCCAGTGCACGACGGCCAGCGACAACACGGAAGCGGCCAGCGCCATCACGGAACCGACCGACAAATCGATGCCGCCGATGATCAATACAAAAGTCATGCCGACGGCCATGACGACCAGGGTCGGAATATTGTTCGACAGGGTGCTCAAGGTGGCGAGCGTGAAGAAATTTTCGCTGGCAAACGAGAACAGCACGCACATGGCGACCAGGGCGCCGATCAGGCCCGCATAGTTTTTCAGGTCGGCCAGGCTGCGCTGCAGATACGAAGGAGAGGAATGGGTAGTCATGGGAATCTTTCCGGCGGATCAGGCCGCAGCTGGAGTGGAAGTAGGGGCCAAATAGCCGGAGAAGGCGGCCGACAGCAGCGCGTCCTGGCTCCAGGCGCCGCGCTCGAAGGTCTCGACGATGCTGCCCGCGCTCATGACGGCGATGCGGTCGCAGATCAGCATCAGCTCGCGCAAATCGCTCGATACGATGACGAGGCCCTTGCCCTGGCGCGCCTGTTCGGCCAGCACCTGATAAATATCAAACTTGGCGCCGATATCGATGCCGCGCGTGGGTTCGTCGAACAGCATCACGGGGCAGTCGCGGTACAGCCAGCGGGCGATCACCACCTTTTGCTGGTTGCCGCCGGACAATTCGGCCACCGTTTGCGCGCTGTTGCGCGAGCGGATGCCCAGGCGCTGGATGTAATCGTCGGCCACTGATGCTTCCGCCGCATCGTTGAGCCAACCGGCGCCGCTGACGGTGTCGAGCGAGGCCAGGGTGGTGTTGACGGCGATGGACTGGCGCAGCAACAAGCCTTGTCCCTTGCGGTCTTCCGTGATCATGGCGATGCCGGCTTTCACGGCTGCCTGCGGCGAGTGCAAGGCAGCGGGCACCTCGCTGTCGCCGAGGAACACGTCACCGGCGTCGGCGCGGTCGGCGCCGAAGATCAGGCGCAGCAATTCCGTGCGGCCCGAGCCGATCAAGCCGGCGATGCCGAGGATTTCGCCGGCGCGCAAGTCGAACGACGTCGGGTTGACCACCTTGCCGCGCGCCAGGCCTCGCACGCGCAGCAGCGGTGCGCCGATGGTGCGGCCGCTCAGGTCGACGGCGTCGTCGGCCGAACGGCCCACCATCAGGCTGACCAGGTCGGCGGCGGAATGGCCGGCGATAGCGTCATCGCACACGAGCTGGCCGTCGCGCAGCACGGCGATGCGGTCGGCCACGCGCTTGAGTTCTTCCAGGCGGTGGGAAATATAGATGATGCACACGCCGTCGGCCTTCAGGCGCTCGATTTGCAGAAACAGCAGTTCCACTTCGCGGTGCGTCAGCATGGCCGTCGGCTCATCGAGCACCAGCAGGCGGCAGGCGCCGATCAGGTTGCGCGCGATTTCGATCATTTGCTGGTGGCCGATACCCAGCTCGCCCACCAGGGTCCACGGGTCGAGTCCGCCCAGGCCCACTTTCTCCATCTGTTCGCGCGCGTCGCGCTCCAGACGGCTGCGGTCGATGAAGCCGAAACGCTGCGGCAGGTGTTTCAGGTACAGGTTTTCCGCGATCGACAGAGTAGGAATCAGATTGAGTTCCTGCATCACCATGCGGATGCCCAGCGCCTCGGCGGCGCCGCGCGAGGCGGGCTGGTAAGGCTTGCCGTCGAGCAGCATGGTGCCCGTGGTGGCTTGCTCCAGGCCACAGATGATCTTCGACAGGGTGCTTTTACCGGCACCGTTCTCGCCCGTCAGCGCCAGCACCTGGCCAGCGGCGAAGCGCAGGCCCACGCCGCCCAGCACGGGGCCGACATAGGACTTGCCGATGTTATCAAGTGTTAACAGGGGAATGGCGGCTGGCGCCGGGGGTATGTCGATGGGCATGATAAAACTCCGCAGTAGTGGCGGCGGGGCCGGCGCCGCCTGCTCGGTGAGCAAGCGCCGCCGGCCCCGGCGGGATCAAACGATCAGGACTTGGCGCCCTTGGCGACCAGTTCGACCTTGGTTTCGATGACGCCACCGAGCTCGGCCTGTTTCTTCTTCTGCGCCAGCGCTTTCAGCACGGTCTCGATGCCGAACACGGCTTGCTGCGAACCGAACTGGTCGGCGGTGGCCAGCACGCGGCCATCGGCCAGCATCGGCTTGATGGCGTTGATGTTGTCGTAGCCGACGACCAGCACTTTGCCCGTCTTGCCGGCCGCCTTGATGGCGGAAATGGCGCCGATGGCCATGTTGTCGTTACCGCACAGCAAAGCCTTGATATTCGGGTTGGCGTTCAGCATGGCGGCCGCTACCGTGTTGGCCGGGGCGATTTCCCACTGGCCCGACTGCACGCTGACGACCTTGGCACCGGCCGCGTTCATGGCATCCTGGAAACCCAGGGTGCGCTGCTGCGCATTGTAGGTGGTGGAGACGCCTTCGATGATGCCGACGGGGTCGCCCTTCTTGATCTGCTTGGCCAGGTAGTCGCCAACCACCTTGGCGCCCTTGCGATTGTCCGGACCGACGAACGGCACGGTAATGCCCTTCTCTTTCAGGGCGCTCTCGTCGAGCTTGTTGTCGATATTGACGACGATGATGCCCGCGTCGATGGCTTTCTTCAGCACTGGCACCAGCGCCTTCGAATCGGCCGGGGCGATCACCAGCGCGTTGACGCGCGAAACGATCATTTGCTCGACCAGCTTGATCTGGCTCGACGTATCCGTTTCATCCTTGATGCCGTTCGACAGCAAGTCGTACTTGGCGGCATTTGCCTTCTGATGCGCCTTGGCGCCATTTTCCATGGTCAGGAAAAATTCATTGGCAAGCGACTTCATCACCAGCGCCACCTTCGGTTTGGCAGGTGTCTGCGCCATCGCCGGCACGGCGGGCAAGGCACACACCAGGACAGCGGCGGCAATCATTTTCAGGCGAATACGGGATGTCATGAGCGTCTCCAGAGTTGTTGGTCAAGCACGTGTAGAGCATGCTTTTATGGAATTTCATTGCGCGCAAACGTTTGCGCGCAGCGAATAGTGCCTCAATGCCCTATTACAGTGCAAGCAAAACAGTATGTGCGGTGCAGCAAAAAGGGAGCGCCCAGAGGGAAGCAGGCAGGCCGATGGGATCGACCTGCCGGGGAGAACTGCAAAGAAATCAGGGGTTTGTTGCAGGACGGGCGCTGGCCCACTGCACCGCCAGCACGCTGGCCAGCACCAGCAGCAAGCCCAGCATCGACCAGCCCGTCATGGCCTGGCCCAGCAAGGCCCAGCCCAGCACGACAGCCATCAGGGGACTGAGCAGTCCCAGCGAGGAGACGGCCACGGGCGACAGGCGGGCGATGCCGCGGAACCACAAGGCATACGCCAGCAGGGCGCCGGCCAGGCACAGGTAGGCGTAGGCCAGTACCTGCTGCAGGGACAAGGCCGGCAAGGGGGCATCGGCCAGCCAGGCGACGGGCGCCAGCATCAGGCCGCCGAGCAGCAATTGCCAGCCCGTCAGCGCCAGCACGGGCAAGTCCGGCTTCCAGCGCCGCGTCAGGTAGGTGCCGGCCGCCATGCAGGCCGTGCCGCCCAGTGCGGCGGCGATGCCGATCGGTTCCCACACCGTGCGCGGCGACAACAATAGAACGCCCATGCCGGCCACTCCCAGCACGCTGGCCAGCAGCGCCAGGCGGGCCGGACGGCGCCCTTCCACGCCCCAGGCCAGGCCCATCACCAAGAGCGGCTGGATGGCCCCCACCACGGCCGCCAGGCCGCCCGGCAAGCGGTAGGCGGCGACGAACAGCAGTGCCTGGAACACGCCGATATTCAGGGCGGACAAGATCAGCACGCGGCTCCAGTCGCGCCGCGCGGGCAAGCGCCGCATCAGCAGCAGCAACAGCAGGCCGGCCGGCAGCACGCGGATCAGGGCCGCCGTGAAAGGCCGATCCGGCGGCAGCAGTTCAGACGTGACGATATACGTGGAACCCCAGATCAGGGGCGCCAGCGCCGTGAGCACGATATCGCCCCAGGCGGGACGGACAGCAGAGGCAGACATACACTATCTCGACGTTAAGATAAAAGTCCAGTGTGGGCACGAACTATCTTGATGTCAAGGTAAATTGACGTGCGCGCCGCCGCCTGGCCGGATGCTTAATCGCGCACGCGCTGCAGCACCGTGATCGGCATGCCGCCGATGCTGAGCGTAGCCGTGTTGTTGCTATTGCTCAGGCTGATTTGCATGGCCATGCCGCCTGCGCCTTCCGGCGCGAACGTCACAACATTGCCCTCGGTGGTAAAAGTGCCTTTTGTTGCCTTGGTGTTCTCGATGACGCTGTCACGCGTAAATTCCAGCACACCGCCCATTGGTGCCCTCCACTTGCCCGCCAGTGGATGGCCACCAAAACTGAACAGGCCTTTCAGTTTGTCCAGCATGCCCGGCCCCTTGGTGGCCGACGCATTGCCCAATGCCCCTGCCATGGCCATGCTCATGGCGGCCTGCTGCAATTGCGCGCGGTCGGTCACTTGCCATTGCTTGTCCACCAGCGCCAGCGGCAATTCCACTTCCAGGTCGCCATGCGGCAAGCGTTGCAGGATCAAGGCGCGGTCCGCCGATTTGGCGAGCCACGCCGCCTCATCGGTCAAGGCCAGCTTGGCAGTGGCCATCGCCACCTGCTGACCGCCCATCTCGCGCACCTGCTCGTAACCGCTGACCTTGGCCACCGTCACGCCCTTGGCCACGCACAGCTTGTCGCCGCGCAAGGCGGCCTTGCCGGGGGCGGCCAGCACATAGACAAATTGCGATTGCGCAAGCCAGCCACCGCTGCTTTGCTCGACGGGAGCGGCGTACAGCCCGCTACGCACGAGGATATCGAGCCATTGCCGAGTGGAGCTGTCGTACGAGGCCACGCGGATTTCTTCCTTCTGGTACGGCAAGTTGGTCAAGCAGAGCAACTTGTCGCGCGCTGCCTCGTCGGCCGCCAGATGGGCATCGATGGCACGGCTGAAACTGCTGGCCGAGGCTGCTTCCGGCGCCAGCAGCCACGCCAGGGCACCACCAGCCACGATGACCACCGCCAGCACGCCGCCGGCAATCATGACGTGGCGCCGCTGCACGCCAGCGCCGGCCGGACTGGCCGGCGCCGGTGCTGCCGCTGCCGCGGCAGGCAAGGTATTGCCGCATTCATCGCAAAAGCGCGCGCCCGGGGCATAGGCCGTGCCGCATTTGGTGCAGAAGTGAGCCATGGTCTGCCTTACTTGAGTTTGTGCGCGCATTCGCCGCAGAACACGTCATCGGACGCGACCGGAGCCTTGCAGTTCGGGCATTGCAGGCTGTCTGCCGGCGCAGCAGCTGGCGCTGCCGGGGCGGCTGGAGCAGCTGGAGCGGCTGGAGCCGTCGCCTGCTCGGCCAGTGCGCGCGCACGTTCACGCGCTTCCTCGGCCTTTTTCTTGACCACGGCCAGGCCGTCGTTCAGGCTCGCTTCCGAGGCGCTGAAATCGACATTGCGCGTGGCGTTCAGGTAAATGATGCACACGCCCTTGGTAAAGATCAGGCCAGGCACAACGGCCGCGGCCGCCATCAGCAAGCCGCCGCCGAGACCGGCAGCGATGATATAGCCGGAACCGCTGCCGCCACCCAGGCCCGAGGCCAGCGCGTACATATTCATCTGGCCGCCGCCCAGGCCCAGGATGCCAGCCGACATGCCCGTGGTCAGCGACACGCCCGTGCCCAGCACGCCAAAGATCAGCAGCGCGGTAAACGACGTGATCAGGAACAGCAGCACTTCCAGCAGGATCACCGACACCAGTTTGGTGCGCACGATCAGGTTCAGGCGGGCAATGATCTGGAACACGGTGGCGCCCGACCAAGCGGCAGGGCCGGCCAGCGGCAGCATCACGTAGAACAGCGCAAACACCAGCACGCCCAGCACGATGGCCGACAAGGGGAAGACCACCGCGTACAGCACGGGGCCCAGCACGGGGATTTTGCAGACGAACAAGATGATGGCGATGGCGATCATGGCCGCCAGCACGATCAAAAATTCCAGGAAGACAACTGCGATCAGGCGGTGGCTGGTGTACAGCGAGACGAGCACGGCATCAACCAGGCTCATCCCAGGCTGGCCTTGCGCATCGCGCATCAGCAGGATGCCCACGGCGTTGGAACCGTAAAACATCACCAGGAAGGCCATCAAGCCGCCCAGGAAGGCCAGTACGGCACTGCTCATGCTACCGGCAAGCATCATCAGCACGCCACCGACGAGCACGGCGCCGATGAAGGTCAGGGCCAGCAGGGCAATCGCGCGGAAATTCTTGATGGCGTCGGTCGCTTCGATCAGCGATCCCACGGCGGAGGAAAAGGGAAACGGTTTATGTGCTTCTGTGGAAATGGTCATGTCTAGCCTGGAAGGGGGAAATCGGGATGGGACGGCCTGTCTGGCCGCCCCGTGGTATTGCTGTGTCAGTAGGCCAGCGCCAGTTGCAGCTCGCTCGCAGGCGCCTGGCGCTGGACGATCTGCAGTTTGACGTCCTGGCCGCCGACACGCTTGCTATTCAGGTACAAGGCGGTACGCACGGGGTAAATGCCCTGCGGCACGCCTTCTGGCATGGGAATCGAGAAGCCGCCCTTGTAGGCGCCGCTGCCGTTATTGCTGCTGACCACCTTGCGCACAGTTTTGATCAGGTCGCCATTTGGCTTGTACAGGCTCAATTCTTCTTCCACCAGCGGGTTCGGATCGCGCGTGCCGGCTGCCACTTCGATATACGAATTGGTCTGCGCCTTCTGGCCCGGACGTACGGAGGATGGCGTAAAGGCCGTCTCATACTTCACCAAGGTCGACTGCTCGGGCAGCTTGCCCTTGTTGGCCACCTTGTAGTCGGCCTGCACTTGCTGCGCCGTCTTGACTTGCTGGCTTTGATAATTCAAGGCCACGCAGGCGAGTGCGCCCAGGCTGGCGCCCAAAGCCGCGCCGCGCACGGTATTCGTGCCACCGCCCAGCAAGCCGCCCACGACAGCGCCAATGCCGGCCAGCATGGCCGTATTGCATTCGCCGCTGGCCGCTTCCGTGCCTGCGGTAGTGGTGCCGGTGGCGCCAGGGCCACCCGGCGCGGCGCAACCGGCCAGCATCGAGGACACGACCAGCAGCGCTACCATGGGCTTGGCAATTTTTTTCAAGTTTTTCACGTTATTCTCCGGGAGGAACAAAATAGGGGGGATGGCAAGCCGCGCGGCTTACTCGATCTGGATTTGCGACAGCGCCTTGTCTTGCGCTTCTTTCGCCTTGCGCTTGATGTCGAGCGCGTAGCGGTTGCCCTTGTCCATGCGCAACACGGCATTCGCGTTGGCAATGGCACAGTCGTATTTGCGCTGGCTCATGCAGTGGCTCGCTTCCGACAGGCTCTCCGTGATCACGCTTTCCAGCCCGGCAGCCTGGTTGGCGGGGGCCGCTGGCGGTGCTGCCTTGACTGGCTTGGCCGGCTTTTCCACGACCGGGGCAGGCGCTGGCGCTGGCACTGGCACTGGTGCAGGCTCGGGGGCGGGCGCAGGGCTTTCAACCGGTGCGGGCGCCGGGGCGGATGCCGCTGGCGGCACGGCAGGCGCGGCCGCCGTGCCGCCATCGAACACAGGGTCGCTGATGACCAGCGGCTTCTCGGCAGCAGGCGCAGGTTCCGGCGGCACCGTTGGCGCGGGCGGCTTGCCTGACAGGAAATAATACCCGCCTGCACCGCCCAGCAGCACTACTGCTGCGACGACTGCGGCAATCAGCTTGAGGGGAAGGCCACGCGGTCGGTTGTCGGCTGGCGCTTCGGGCACGCTGGCGGCTGCGGCAGCAGGTTCTGGCGCGGGAGCGGGGACAGGTTCCGGTGCCGGTGCGGTCGCGGGTGCGGGTACAGGAGCGGGCACGGCTTCAGGCTGGCGCTTTTCCAGCACGGGCGGCGGCGCCGGTGCCGCGACAGGTTCCGCCACTGGCGTCGGGAGAGGTTCAGGCACGGGCTCGATGGCGGGCGCAATGATGGGCTCCGGCAGAGGCGGCGGCACCGCTGCGGCCACCGGCGCCACGGCAAAGCTGAACGCGCACTTGGGGCAGAATCTGGCATCGGCCTTGCAATCATGGCCGCACTGGCCACAGGATTTGCCTGGCAGCGGAGCGGCTGTGGCAGGAGCAACGGCAAACGTCGTGCCGCAGGACGAACAGAATTTTGCACCCGGTTTATTCTCGGCCTGGCAGGAAAGGCATTTCAATTGGCATCTCTTTTCATATCAACGCTGACACCGTACGCCTGTATCGCTTGCCAGAATGGCAGCTTTGTTGCCGTACGGCTAAATATTCAACGAGTATATTTTCAAACACCAAGTTGCCACAAGAGAAAATTGCCTTTTGCTCTATTCAATTTTTAAATATTGGTAAAAATCCTGCCGCCAAGGCGATCTCGCGCACCATCTTGGTGCACAGAAAGTAAAAAACCCGGCAACGCAGTGTGCGTTGCCGGGTTTTCAGGTGATGCCCGAGGCGCCGAGGGCAGCTTACTTGCGTCCGCCCCGTGCCGGCGCGGCATGGCTGCCCTTCGCAGGCGGCTTGCTGCCACGGCCCATCGGCACGGCGGCCGGCTTGGCCTTCGTCTTGATGGTCGACAAGATCGATGGGCGCACTTTCGACTCGGCAGCCGATGCTTTCGGCGCCGCTGCCGTGCCGCCCAGGGCGATGCGGTTCTTGCCCGGCGTGACCTTGAACTTGTCCGGCGTGCCGGCGCCATGCGTCTGGCGGCTGCGTTCGCCGGCAGCCAGGCCGCCCGATTCCGACGACGTCCAGGCAGGAATCAGGTGCTTGTCGCCATTGCCGATCAAGTCGCCACGGCCCATGTTGACCAGCGCTTCGCGCAAAATCGGCCAGTTGGCCGGATCTTGGTAGCGCAGGAACGCCTTGTGCGTGCGGCGGATCTTGCCGCTGCGCGCCGTTTCCACCACTTCCGAGTCGGCCGTGACCTTGCGCAAAGGATTCTTGCGCGTGTGATACATGGTTGTCGCCATGGCCATCGGCGTGGGCATGAAGGTTTGCACCTGGTCCAGCTTGAAATTGTTTTTCTTCAGCCACAGGGCCAAATTGAGCATGTCCAGGTCCGTCGTGCCCGGATGGGCGGCGATGAAGTACGGGATCAGGTATTGCTTCTTGCCCGCTTCCAGCGAGAAACGGTCGAACATTTCCTTGAACTCATCATACGCGCCAATGCCGGGCTTCATCATCTTCGACAAAGTGCCCTCTTCCGTGTGCTCGGGCGCAATCTTCAGCAAACCGCCCACGTGGTGCGTCACCAGTTCCTTCACGTACTCGGGCGAACGCACGGCCAGGTCGTAGCGCAAGCCCGAGCTGATCAGCACTTTCTTGATACCAGGAATGGCGCGCGCCTTGCGGTACAGGGAAATGAGCTTGCTGTGGTCCGTGCCCAGGTTGACGCAGATCGACGGGTACACGCAGGACAGGCGGCGGCACGACACTTCGATCTCTTTGTCCTTGCAGGCGAGGCGGTACATATTCGCCGTGGGGCCGCCCATATCGGAAATGGTACCCGTAAAGCCTTTGGTTTTATCGCGGATATGTTCAATTTCGCGCAGGATCGATGGTTCCGAGCGGCTCTGGATGATGCGGCCCTCGTGCTCGGTGATCGAGCAGAAGGTGCAGCCGCCGAAGCAGCCGCGCATGATGTTGACGGAGAAACGGATCATTTCCCAGGCCGGGATGTGCGCCTTGCCATAGCTGGGGTGCGGCGCGCGCGCGTAATTCATGTCGTACACGCCATCCATCTCGTCCATGGCCAGCGGCAGCGGCGGCGGGTTGAGCCACACGTCGCGCTCGCCGTGCGCCTGCACCATGGCGCGCGCATTGCCGGGATTCGATTCCAGGTGGAACACGCGCGAGGCATGCGCATACATCACCGGGTCATCCTTGACGACGTCGTAGGCGGGCAGGCGCACGACGGTCTTGTCGTGCTTTTCCTTGGCCATGGCCAGGCGCTCTTCGCGGCTCATGATGCGGATCGGCTTGATGACTTCGGCCGATTTCGAGGTATTTTCCGTGGCGCAGGCGGTCTTGTCTTCCTGCACCATCGCATACGGGCTGTAGTGCGGATCGACCTTGCCGGGCACGTCGACGCGGGTGGAATTGTGCACGCCCCAGTCGTCGCCGGGCAGCCAGCCGGCCGGCACCATGAAGGCCGTACCGCGCAAGTCGCGGATATCCTTGATATTTTCGCCGGCGGCCAGACGGTGCGTCAGGTCGACCAGCGCCCGTTCGGCATTGCCAAAGATCAGCAGATCAGCCTTGGAATCGGGCAAGACGGAACGGCGGACCTTGTCCGACCAGTAATCGTAATGGGCGATGCGGCGCAGCGACGCCTCGATGCTGCCGATCACCACCGGCACGTCGGGATACGCTTCGCGCGCGCGCTGGGCGTACACGGTGACGGCGCGGTCCGGCCGCTTGTTCGGTTCGGCATTCGCCGTGTAGGCGTCGTCGGAGCGGATCTTGCGGTCGGCCGTATACTGGTTGACCATGGAATCCATGTTGCCGGCGGTAATGCCGTAGTACAAACGCGGCTTGCCGAGGATGCGGAAGGCGTCGGCCGACAGCCAGTCCGGCTGGCTGATGATGCCGACTTTGTAACCTTGCGCTTCGAGCAGGCGGCCAACCAGGGCCATGCCGAAACTCGGATGGTCGATGTAGGCGTCGCCCGTGACGAGGATGACGTCGCACTGGTCCCAGCCCAGCGCGTCCATCTCGGCACGCGACATCGGCAGGAAAGGCGCCACGGCAGCGCGGGCAGACCGCTTGGGAACGGTCGCAAATAAATTGGTAGGGGAGCTCATAGGGTACGGATTGTACCGGAATTGGCCATTTCCAACCTGACGGCCTGCTTTTTACTGTTGGATTTTCGTATAAAAAACGTTTATTTTTCAATCACTTGGGGAAATGTGGCCCTTTCCCGCAGGAACGGGCCCGGCATTTCTCAAGACTTGCTTAAATACCCATGTTGGCTAAAATCTCACCTAATTCCCGCAGTGCCGGCTCCAGTTTCGGATGCTTGACAGCGAACTTGGCCGACAATTCCTGGCTGCGCTCGGCCAAGCCATACGTGGTCGACTCTTCGTCCTGTGCCTGCGCGGCGCGCTTTTCCATCAACAACTTGATGTCGACATCGAGTTTTTGCAGCAAACCATGCAGTTCTTCATCGACGGGGCCGCTGGTTGCCAGTGTCGAATGCAGTTGTTGCAGCGATTCCTTGAGTTTGCTATCCATATTTTTTCCTGTCAGTCCGTAAATTGCGTGTCCAGGAACAATTGTTCCACCTTGCTTCTGGCCCACGGGGTCTTGCGCAAAAACTTCAGGCTCGACTTGATGCTGGGATCGCTGATGAAGCAATTGATATCGATGTGCTTGGCCAGGCCGTCCCAACCGTAGTGGGCGTGCAGGCGCGTCACGATACCTTCCAGGGTAATGCCATTCAAATCTTGCTGACTCATATACTCTTTCGACTGCCTACTTATTTACATCTTACTCAATTCTACGCCGCCGGCACAGAAAGCTTGCGTGCGCCATGTCAACGCAACGCAAGCTTCTGATGAGGACGGCTTACTTGGCGTTCAGGCCGCGGCGTTCCAGCAGCGGTTCCACGGTGGCGTCGCGGCCACGGAAGTCGCGGAACAGCTGCAGCGCATCGACGCTGCCGCCGCGCGACAGCAATTTGCTGCGGAACCAGTCGCCATTCTTGCGCGTCAGGCCGCCGTTTTCCTTGAACCAGTTGACCGATTCCGCGTCCAGCTTTTCCGACCACAGGTAGGCATAGTATGCCGCCGAGTAGCCGCCCGAGAAGCTGTGCGAGAAGTAGCTGGTGCGGTAGCGCGGCGGCACGGGCGCGTAGTCGACGCCCGCATCTTTCAAGGACGCCGCTTCAAAGGCCAGCACGTCGGTCGGGATCTGGCTTGGCGCCAGCTGGTGCCAGCGCTGGTCCAGCAGGGCCGCCGACAGGTATTCCGTCGTCATGAAGCCCTGGTTGAATTTCTTCGCCGCCGTGACCTTGTCGAGCAATTCCTGCGGCATGGCCGCGCCGCTCTGGTAGTGCTTGGCATAGTTTTGCAACACTTCGGGCCAGATCGCCCACATTTCATTGACTTGCGATGGATATTCGACGAAGTCGCTCGGCACGCTGGTGCCGGCAAAACGCGGGTATTTCACGTTCGAAAACATGCCGTGCAGCGCATGGCCGAATTCGTGGAACATGGTCGTCACTTCATCGAACGTCAGCAAGGTCGGCTGGCCGGCCGGCGGCTTCGGAATATTCAACTGGTTGGCGATCACCGGGTGCGTGCCCAGCAAGCTGGACTGCGATACGTATTCATTCATCCACGCGCCGCCATGCTTGTTGCCGCGCGCATAGAAGTCGGCAATGAACAGGGCCAGCGGCTTGCCGTTGGCGTCCGTCACGTCGTAGACGCGCACGTCCGGGTTGTACACTGGCAGATCAGTACGTTGCTTGAAGCTGATGCCATACAGTTTATTGGCGGCAAAGAAAACGCCGTTGTTCAGCACGCTGTCGAGTTCCAAATACGGTTTCAGCTCGTTTTCATCGAAATTGAAACGTTGCTTGCGCAGCTTGTCCGTGTAGATGGCCCAGTCGGCCGCTGCCACCTGGAAACCGCCTTTTTCCGCATCGACCACTTGCTGCAAGTCGGCCGCTTCGCGGCGCGCATTGGCGACGGCCGGTTTCGCCAGTTCCGACAGCAGGGTGTTGACGGCGGTCGTCGTCTTGGCCGTCTGGTCTTCCAGCGAGTATGCGGCGTAATTGGCGTAACCGAGCAAGGTGGCCCGTTCGGCGCGCAGTTTGGCCAGCTTCAGCACGATGGCGCGGTTGTCGAACTCGCCGCCCTGGCTGCCCCGGTTCAGCGAAGCGTCCATCAAACGCTGGCGTGTCTTGCGATCCGTCAATACGGCCAATGGCGGCTGGCCGCTGGTGTTGACCAGGGCGATGAGGAACTTGCCCGTCAAGCCGCGTTCCTTGGCGGCAGCGGCGGCCGTATCGATATCGCTGTCCGTCATGCCCGCCAGTTCGGCGCGCGTCTCGACGACGACGCTCTTGGCATTCGTTTCCTTCAGCACGTTTTGCGCGAAGGCCGTTTCCAGGCCTGCCTGCTCGGCGTTGTAAGCTTTCAGTTTTTCCTTGTCCGCATCGGACAGCTTGGCGCCGGCGCGCACGAAATCCGTGTGATAGCGTTCCAGCAAGCGCAAGGATTCGGCATCGAGGCCCAGCTTGTCGCGCTTGGCGTACAGGGTGTCGATGCGGGCAAACAGTTTCGGATTCAGGGTAATCGCGTCGCCATGCGCGGCCAGCTTGGGCGACACATCCACTTCCACCGCTTCCAGCACGGTATTGGTATTGGTCGAGGTCATGTTGCTGAAGATGCTTTGCACGCGGTGCAGCAGCTGCCCCGTGCGCTCCAGCGCGACGATGGTGTTTTCAAACGTGGGCGCCTGGCGGTTGCTGGCAATCGCGTTGACTTCAGCCAGCTGACGTTTCATGCCTTCGGCAAACGCCGGCGCGTAGTGAGCATCCTTGATCAGGCCGAACTGCGGCATCTGGAACGGCAGCGGGCTGACTTTCAAGAGGGGATTCTGGGCGCTGATGGCAGCGGCGGGCGCGGATTTTGCGGTGGCGGCGGCCAAGGCGGATGGAGCGGCGTGGGCCAGCATGACGCTGGCGGCGATGACGAGCAGTTGTGGACGGATCATGACATCTTTCAGGAAGCGCGGGGAAGAACCGCGATCGCATCGCGGGCCAGTGGCAGATCATAGCAGCCTGTCACACAGGCGTCATCCAACATGGGCGATCCTGTGGTGCACCGAGCCAAATGCGCGGTTTACCACGGCATACAATCAACATTACCAAATAAAAAAGGCTGCCAATCGCTTGGCAGCCTTTTTCATTGACCCGGCTTTGAGGCCGGGAATACCCCTGTTTACTTGCCGACTTATTTGCCGGCTTGTTTAACGCTCAGGCCACGGCGTTCCAGCAGCGGCTCGATCTTCGCATCGCGGCCGCGGAAGTTGCGGTAGATATCGAGCGCATCGGCGCTGCCGCCGCGCGACAGCAGCTTGGCGCGGAACCAGTCGCCGTTCTTGCGCGTCAGGCCGCCGTTTTCCTTGAACCACTCGACCGTATCGGCATCGAGCTTTTCCGACCACAGATAGGCGTAGTAGCCGGCCGAATAGCCGCCCGCGAACGCGTGCGAAAAGTACGTGGTGCGGTAGCGCGGTGGCGCCGGGGCGAAATCGACGCCCGCGTCGCTCAAGGCGGCCTTCTCAAAGGCGAGCACGTCGGTGGGGATCTGCGCCGGGGTCAGCTGGTGCCAGCGCTGGTCCAGCAGGGCCGAGGCCAGGTATTCCGTGGTTTTGTAACCCTGGTTGAAATTGTCGGCCGCCGTCACTTTGGCCAGCAATTCGGCCGGGATGGCCGCACCCGTCTGGTAGTGCTTGGCGTAGTTTTGCAGCACTTCCGGCCACAGCGCCCACATTTCATTGACTTGCGACGGGTATTCGACGAAGTCGCGCGGCACGCTGGTGCCGGCGAAGCGCGGGTATTTCACGTTCGAAAACATGCCGTGCAGCGCATGGCCGAATTCGTGGAACATGGTGTTGACTTCGTCAAACGTCATCAGGGTCGGCTGGCCCGCTTCCGGCTTTGGAATGTTGAGGTTATTCGCAATCACCGGCTTGCGATTCAGCAAGCCCGACTGGCCCACGTAGGCATTCGCCCAGGCGCCGCCGCGCTTGTTGCTGCGCGCGTAAGGGTCCAGCGTGAAAATGGCCAGCTGCGTGCCGTCTTCATTGAAGACGTCGTACACCAGCATGTCGGACGTGTAGACGGGCAAGTCGGTGCGCTGCTTGAAGCTCAAGCCGTACAACTTGCCAGCGGCAAAGAACACGCCCTTGGTCAACACGCTGTGCATCTCAAAGTACGGTTTCAACTGCGTTTCATCAAAGTTGTAGCGTTCGGCGCGTACCTTGTCGCTATAGAAAGCCCAGTCGGCGGCGCCCACCTTGAAGCCGCCTTTGCCTGCATCGATGACCTTCTGGATATCGTCCGCTTCGCGGCGCGCATTGACGACAGCCGGCTTCGCCAATTCGCCCAGCAGGGCGTTCACGGCGGTGGTGTCATGCGCCGTCTGGTCTTCCAACGAGTAGGCCGCGTAATTCGGGTAGCCCATCAGCGCGGCACGTTCGGCGCGCAGTTTCGCCAGCTCCAGCACTTCGGCGGTGTTGTCGAACTCGCCGCCACGGCTGCCGCGCGCTTGCGATGCGGCCATGATGCGTTCGCGCACGGCGCGGTTGGTCAGCAGCGACAGCGGCGCCTGGCCCGTCGTGTTGACGAGGGCAATCACGTATTTGCCGTCCAGGCCGCGCTTCTTGGCCAGGCCGGCGGCCACTTCGATGGCGGCCGGCGACAGGCCGTCGAGTTCTTCGCGCGTATCGACGATGACAGCCGAGGCATTTAATTCCTTCAGTACATTTTGCGCGAACTTGGTCGACAGGGCCGCCAACTGGCCGTTGTAGGCGCGCAGCTTTTGCTTGTCGGCCGCCGACAGCTTGGCGCCCGCGCGCACGAAGTCCGTGTGATAGCGTTCCAGCAGGCGTTTCGATTCGGCATCGAGGCCCAGCTTGTCGCGCTTGGCATACAGGCTGTCGACGCGCTTGAACAATTTGTCGTTGAGCATGACCGCGTCGCTGTGGGCGGCCATTTTCGGCGCCAGTTCGCGTTCCAGGCCCTGGATCGTCTCATTCGTGTTCGAGCCGGACATCACGGAAAACACGGTGCGCACGCGGCTCAGCAGCTGGCCCGAGCGTTCCATGGCGACGATGGTGTTGTCGAACGTGGCTGGCTTCTTGTTATTCGCAATCGCGTCGATTTCCGCCAGGTTGGCGGCCATGCCTGCCGTAAAGGCGGGTGCGTAATCGGCGTCCTGCACCTTGTCGAACGGCGGATAGTGAAATGGCAGGCTGCTCGCTTGCGCAAACGGGTTCGAGGCGGGCAAGGCCGCGGTAGCGGCAAAAGCGGCGGCGGCTGGCGCCAGCATCAGGCTGGCGGCGATGACGAGCATTGTTGGACGGGTCATGTCTACTTTCAAGGAGCGCAAGAGAACCGCGATTGTGTCGCGGGCCAGCTTGAAATAATAACAGCCTGACACACTTGCGTCACCAGCAACTACTGACCTTAGCGGATCGGAAGGTAATGAATGGTTTTCATGTACCCCGCGCCATGATGCCGATTTAGTAGTGCGGCGGACGTTCGTTGACCAGTCCGCCATTCGCCTGCTGCGCCCCGTCGCGCACGTGCTCGCCCAGCTTGTGCAGCATCGCTTCCAATTGATCGATGCGCTTGCCCTGCTGGTACACCATCTGGTTCAGCGACTCGACCAGGTCTTCCTGCTGCGCCAGCTTGATTTCGATATCGACGAAACGTACTTCCATCTGTTCTGCATTGTCCATGGTGCTCTCGGTGATTCCTGACTGAAAGCGGCATTCTACCGCCGCAGCAGCGTGAGCCAGGACAAACAAGCGGCATTCTTCCCCGAGCGGTGCCAATTTCTGCCTATTCTCTCCGTATGGCTGAATCAAACCGCTTGACGAATGAGAACAAACGATTACAATGGATACACCGATATCTGCCGAACCACTGCTGATCGACACGCGCAAGACTGCCGAATACCGGCGCTGGGAAGATTGCCTGCACGACGTGGCGGCCGCCGCCATTGATGCGCGCATCAAGCATTTGCAGCACGGAAAAAAGGGCGACTGGCGGCCAGTGGGCGAAGGCGTGTGCGAGCTGCGTTTTTTACAGACAGGACCGGGCTGCCGCGTATATTTTCACGAAACGAATCGGGGCACCCTGATCTTGTTGCTGCTGGGTGGAAACAAATCGAGCCAGCAACGCGACATCAAGCAGGCGCAAGCGATCCTCAGGGACTTGAAAGCCCGGCAGTCAGCCATCCGGAAAGCGGCGGCAGGCCCATCGACAGGAGTACGAAAAAAATGAGCCAAGACATTCACAGTGACACCTTCGACCTCGACGACCTGGAAGCATTAGGCCTGAGCAAATTTGACCCAACGCAACACCTGACCAGCAAGGCCGCCGTGGCCGCCTACATGAGCGAAATCGTCGCCACCGGCAACGCCGAACTGTTCCAGTCCGCCATGAACGACGTGGTGCGCGCCTACGGCATGGGCAAGGTGGCGGCCAGGGCCGACATCACGCGCGAAGGCGCATATAAAGCCTTGCGCGAAGGCAGTAAACCGCGCTTTGAAACCATTTTGAAGATGCTCGATGCGCTGGGCATGCAACTGGCCATCGTGCCGAAAACCACGCCGGACGGCGCCGTGGAAGCGTGAACGCCGCTTAAGCCTTCGGCGTGGCCAGCAAGGCCTTCATGCGCGCCAGCCGTTCCTTGGGCGAAATGATTTCCGACTCGGTCGGCACGGCGTCGCCCACGTCGAGTTGCATTTCCTTGATGAAACGCGATGGGTCACAATGGACTTGCTCGCCGGCCCGCTTGCGTTTCTTGCACCAGGTGACGTGCAAGGTGCGCTGGGCCCGCGTAATGCCCACATACATCAGGCGACGCTCTTCCTGGATGCGCGCGGCGATGGTTTCGGCCGGCGCGTCGGGGTCGCCCTTGTGCGGCAAGATGCCCTCTTCCACACCGACCAGGAACACGTGCGGGAATTCCAGACCCTTTGACGCGTGCAGGGTGGACATGCGCACGGCGTCCTGCTCTTCATCCTTGCCTTCGAGCATGGTCATCAGGGCCACCATCTGCGTCAGTTCCAGCACGTTCTTTTCTTCGCCATCGCGGTCCTTGCCGCCCCGGCCCCGTTCCTTCAGCCAGTTGACGAATTCCAGCACGTTCTGCCACTTGCTTTGCGCTTGCCGTTCCTCGAAGGCATCGTACAGATACGATTCGTAGTGGATTTCCTTCATCATGTCATCCAGCACTTCGGCCGCGTTGTCGCCGCTGCCGGCCGCGCCGGGACGGCTGGCGCGCGATTCGAGGTCGTTGATGAAGTTGCAGAAGTCGCGCAGCGGCCCCAGCTGGCGGTCCGTCAGCTTGGCCTCGATACCACCCTTGAACACGGCCTGGAACAGCGAGCACTGCCACTGCCCCGAAAACGCGCCCAGAACTTCCAAAGTCGACTGTCCCACACCACGGCGCGGCGTCGTCACGGCGCGAATGAAGGCCGGATCGTCGTCTTCGTTGGCCAGCAGGCGCAGGTAGCTGATGATGTCCTTGATCTCGGCTTTGTCGAAGAAACTCTGGCCACCGGAGATCGTGTACGGGATGCGTTCCTTGCGCAGACACTGCTCGATGATGCGCGCCTGGTGGTTGCCCCGGTACAAAATCGCATAATCGGAAAACTTGTTCTTGCGTTCAAAATGGTCGGCCGAGATCATGATGGCGACCTGCTCCGCCTCCTGCTCGTCCGTCTGCATGCCCAGCACCTTGATCGGTTCGCCCAGGCCATGTTCCGACCACAGCGACTTTTCAAACAGTTTCGGGTTGTTGCCGATGACGGCATTGGCCGCGTTGAGCACGCGCATGGTGGAGCGGTAATTCTGCTCCAGTTTAATCACGCGCAAGTCCGGGAAATCCGTTTCCAGCGTCTTCAGGTTTTCCACCGTGGCGCCGCGCCAGGCATAAATGGCCTGGTCGTCGTCGCCCACGGCCGTAAACATCGGCTTCTTGCCGATGCCCGTCACCATCAGTTTCACCAGTTCGTACTGGCACGTATTCGTGTCCTGGTATTCGTCGACGAGCAGATAGCGCAAACGGCGCTGCCACTTGTCGCGCACGGGACCGTTGTTGCGGAACAATTCCACGGGCAGGCGGATCAGATCGTCGAAATCGACGGCCTGGTAAGCGGAGAGCGTTGCCACATAGCTGCGGTAGATGCGCGCCGCGTTCCCCTCGTCCTCATCCTTGGCTTGCGCCAGCGCCATGTCCGGGTCGATCAAGCCGTTTTTCCACAGCGACATGGCGCCCTGGATGCCACGTATCACCTGTTTATCGGTGGTAATGGCCAGGTCTTGCACGAGGGAAAAACAGTCGTCGCTGTCCATGATGGAAAAGCGGTCTTTCAGTCCCACGCCATTGGCTTCCTGGCGCAGGATTTTCACGCCCAGCGAGTGGAAAGTCGACACCGTCAGCTGCTTGGCCTGGCGCGGCTGTTTCAACAGTTTGGCGATGCGTTCCTGCATTTCCAGCGCCGCCTTGTTGGTGAAGGTCAGCGCGGCGATGGTGCGCGGGTCATAGCCCCGGTCTTCGATCAGATGGGCGATCTTTTGCGTGATCACGCGCGTCTTGCCCGAGCCGGCGCCCGCCAGCACCAGGCAAGGGCCGTCGAGGTAGGTAACCGCTTCGCTTTGGGGCGCATTCAGACCGAACTGTGGTGCTTTGGACATCAGGGTATTTCCGCAGGGAACAGCAGCCCATTGTAACAGCGTCGCGTGGGCAAATTGCATGCCGGGCCATGCCTGAAAAACAGGCAACGGCATTGATATCTGGCCAATTGCCGCCATCTTGGCCCATGCCATGCGTGCGGCGATGCCTAGCCTGGAGTACCATTCCGCCTATATCGCCCGTGCGCGCCCACTTACCGAATGACAGTCCCATGAAATTTGAACATCTGATTGAAATCAACGATCCGCTGAACCCGCTGATCGACACCTTGACCCTGGAACAAGTCTGGCGCGGCCTGGTCTTGCGCGCCGAGTCGCCCAGGCTGTTCGTGCCGCACCTGGACGAGTGCCAGATCAGCGAGCGCAGCGACGCCGGTTTCGCGCGCAGCCTGCGCTATGGCGAGCTGGTCATCAACGACAAGGTGGTGCTGATACCGCAACTGCAGGTGCGCTATGAAGTGGCGGCGCAACAGGACATCAGCAAGTCCTCGCTGGTGATGACGATCGAGATGCCCGATGAAGCGAGCCTGTGGGTACGCTTCCAGTACGACGACGGCCACGACGCGGCCACCGATGCGGCCAACGCCATGTATGACGAATTGCGCCGCTCGGCCTACAAGGAGTCCGACATCGATACCGTGCGCGTGATGCGCGAACTGGCGGCCGAGGGCCGCCTCGATGCGGGTCTGTTGAACTGACCGTTACGCCGCTTTTTTCGCTGCCTTGCGCCGCGTCATGAAACCTACCAGGCCCAGGCCGGCCAGCAGCATGGCGTAGGTGCCGGGTTCCGGCACGGCCGACACGTTCACGGCGTTGATGCCCCAGCCTTCGTCACCGAGGCCTTGCGCATTGCCCGAGTAGGAATACGTGATCGAGTTGAGGCCGCTCAACAAGGCAATGGGAATGTAGACGCTGGCTTTGCCGCCGCTGAAAGCGCCGTTCGTCTGGGCATTGACGGTGGCATTGTTGGGGTTCAGGTAAATCACGTTGGCGCCGCCGCCGCCCAGGTCCCAGCTGCCCGTCAGCAGCGTCGTGCCGTTGACGCTCAGCTTGAAGACGTCCGCATAATCATTCGCGCCATCCAGACTGGCATATCCTTGAATCTCGAAACTCAGCAATGCCGCGCCGGCCGAGGCGGTAAAAGTATCGGTAATCTGGCCAGGGCTGGCCAAGGCGCCCAAACCACTGTGGTTGTCGGAAAACACCGTAGCGGCGTGCGCATGGGACAACAGGGCGGCGCCGGACAGGGCCATCAGGCAGATCAGTTTTTTCATCGCTAAGCTCCAGTGTAGAGACGGATCATGGGGTCATGGCTGAGATCTGCAACGGGAGTTTGACGACCTCTCGCCACTATCGGCCAACGCTGTATTTGTAACCATCAGGAAACTAATGGTAATAATCTTTTGCAGTAATTGCAATTAATCAATTATTATTTTTACAAATACAGTAACATAAATGACACAGTAATCACGCCCTGGCGCTGCTGCCCCACAGCTGGTCGGGGCGAAACTGCAGCCCCGCCTGCTCCGCGCTGAGCACTTCGCGGATGGCGTGCAAGTCCACGCGCGTATCGCGCCGCAAGGGCACGTCCAGGCGCGCGCCACGCGGGCCGATCAGCGACTGCACGTGGGGCGTGGTGGCATTCAAGCCCTTGCGCGTGACGACGCCGATTTCGCCATTCAGCAGCTTGACGAAGGTGCCGACGGGGTAGATGCCCAGCTCGCGCACCAGCAGCGAGGCCAGCGGCGCATCCAGGGTGGCCTTGTCAGCCATCAGCATTTCACGCAGGGCCACGTTCGGCAGCAGGGGCTGGCGATAGCTGCGCCTTGACACGCGCGCGCAATAGCGGTCGGCCAGCATGATCAGGCGCGCGCCGATGCCTATCGCCTCGCCTTGCGTGCCCAGCGGATAGCCGCTGCCATCGATATTTTCATGGTGCTGCAGCACGGCTTGCAGCCAGACGGCGTCCGTCACGCCGGCAGCGCGCAGCAAGTCGACACCCGCTTGCGGATGGGCACGCAAATAGGCGCGTTCCAGCGCATCCAGCGGGCCCGCCTTGTGCTGGAAATCCGCATGGCGTTCCAGCATGCCCACATTCATGCTCAGCGCGGCCAGCACCACGCTGCGCACGATGGCATCGTCGAGTTTCAGGGCACGCGCCAGCAGGGCCGTGATGACGGCCGTGTCGACGCTGTGGCGCACGGCAAAGTCGCCCGCGCCCTGGTTGTGCAAGATGCAGGCCAGCGCCACATCGGCATCCAGTGCCACCGCCTCTTCCACCAACTGCGCCAGCGGCACCAAGGATGCGTGGCTGCCCGCCTGCCTGGCGGCAATCGCCGGCAAAATCAGCGCCAGCCCCGCCGTGACCAGGTTCAGCATGCGCAGGGCCGACGGTGCTTGCGTGGCCGTGCGCGGCACGTCGGCACTGGTATCGGCGATGACGCCGCGCGCCAGCAGCAATGCGATCTGGTTCTCGCTGCTGATGACATGGCCCAGCCTGGCCAGCAAGCCACCCGTCTCGCCATGCACGTCCCAAGGCAGGGCCACGCCCAAGGCGAGCTCTCCCGCATAAATGCGCCGAATTTTCACATCGTCTCCGTCATCGCTAGCCGCCACCCTTTTTACCATCGGGTGGTCGTGGCCATATACCATTTGAAATATTTTTTGCTTTTAATCAATATTCCAATGTGGCAACGATGATCGCGCAATCATGTGCGCTTGTCTACAAAATTGTGTAAATATCAAAATTGCATCAGACGCCGGGCGAGCAATCGGCGCAGCCGGGCGCGTGTTCCGGGTCTTTTTCCAGGTGCAGCGCCAGCTCGCGCAAGGCCGTGCGCACGCCTTCCTCGATGACGGGGTGGTAAAACGGCATGTCGAGCATGGCCGGCACCGTCAGCTGCGCCTGGCATGCCCAGGCCAGCAAGTGGCCCAGGTGTTCCGCCCGCGGGCCGATCAGCTCGGCGCCGAGAAAACGCTTGCTGCCAAATTCCGCATACACGCGCAGCATGCCCTGGTTTTGCAGCATCACGCGGCTGCGGCCCTGGTTGCCGAACGACACGGCACCCACGGCGAAGCGGCCCGCGTGGCTCACGCACAGTTGCTGGTAGGTGGCGCCCAGGGTGGCAATCTGCGGTTCCGTGAAGGCAATCGCCAGTGGCGTGCGCCGCAAGCCAGGTTTGACGTCAGGAAAGCGCGCCGCGTTCTCCCCGGCGATGCGGCCCTCGTCGGCCGCTTCGGGCAGCAGCGGCAACGCATTGTCGGCATCGCCGGCGATGAAGATGGCGCTCTTGCCACACTGCATGGTGTGCGGGTCATGCAGGGGAATGCCGTGGCGGTCGAGCTCGATTTGCGCCGTATCCAGGCCGATGTGATCCACATTCGGACGACGGCCGATGGCGGCCAGCACATACTCGAACTGCTCGGTTTTTTCCTCGCCCGCGCCATCGCGGCTGGTCAGCAGAATAGCGCTGCCATCCGGTGTTTTTGCCACGTGCGCCACCGTGGTCTGGAAGCGGATGTCGAGTTCGCGCGCCAGCACGGCGCCCGCCTCGCGCAGCACCAGCGGGTCCGTCAGCTGCGCGACTTTGTTGCCGCGCGCAAACAGGGTCACGCGCACGCCCAGCCGGGCCAGCGCCTGGCCCAGCTCCAGGCCGATGACGCCGCTGCCGACCACGGCGACCGATTGTGGCAAGTCCGTCCATTCGAACACGGCGTCGCTGGTGATGACCCTGTCGCCCGCCGCCTGCCACTCGGGCGGCACGATGGGCGTGGAACCGGTGGCAATCACCACGCTGGCAGCTTCCACCAGCGTGTGTTCATCCACCTGCAATGTGCCGCGGGAAATAAAACGCGCATGGCCGCGCAGCTTTTCCTCGTCGGGGATGGCGTTGACGCCGTCGAGGACGAAGCCGACAAAGCGGTCGCGCTCGCTTCGCACCCTGCTCATCACTTGCCTGCCGTCGATGCGCACGGCGCCCGCATGCACGCCAAAAGCGGGCGCGGCGGCCACCGCATGGGCCGCCTCGGCCGCCGCGATCAAGAGCTTGCTGGGCATGCAGCCCACGCGCGCGCAGGTCGTGCCGTACGGCCCGCTTTCGATCATCAGCACGCGCTTGCCCTGCATGCGCGCCGCCTTGTGCGCCGTCATGCCGGCCGTGCCGCTGCCGATCACGGCCACATCCACTTGTAGTGTTTTCATCGTGCCAGTCATCCTTGTTCCAGTTTGCGCTTAACGGTCGATACTACCCGTTTGCCGAAAATAAGGTTTTACTTTGCAGCAATATATGTATTAGTATAACTAATCATTTTCAAAATTTATAAGCTAAGCTAATGGGATCACTCGATTATCGCGCGCTGGCCGTGCTGGACGCCGTGGCCAGCCATGGCAGTTTCGACAAGGCCGCCCTGGCCCTGGGCATCACCCAGTCGGCCGTCTCGCAGCGCATCAAGGCGCTGGAAGACGCCAGCGGGCGCTTGCTGATCATCCGTGGCCAGCCGGCCGTGCCGACGGGCCTGGGCCAGCGCCTGATCGTGCATCACCGCAACGTCAAGCTGATGGAAGCCTCGCTCGACATCGACCTGGGCAACAGCGTCAGCATGCCGGAAATCGCCATCGCCATCGATGCCGACAGCCTGGCCACCTGGTTCCCCGACACCTTGTCCGCCCTGCTGGCGCCGCCGCGCTGCCAGCTCGACGTGCGCCTGGCCGACAGCGACAGCGCCTTGCAGATGGTGCGCGACGGCTCCGTGTTCGGCTGCGTGGCGGCCGAGTCCGGCACAGCGCTGGACGCGGCAGCGGCCACCAGCGTCACGCCGCTGGGCATGCTGCGCTATGTCTGCGTGGCGACACCCGTGTTTGCGGGCCACTGGTTCGGCGATGGTTTCAGCGCAGAGGCGGTGCAGCTGGCGCCGGCCGTGGTGGGCCAGCACGGCTTGCTGGCGCGTTTCCTCGCTGAACAATTGAGCATGCGTGAACCATTTCCACACCACACCCTACCGGTGGAAGCGGCGCGCCGCGGCTGCGTCCAGGATGGCCTGGCCTACGGCCTGATGCCGCAGCGCCTGGCCGCGCCAGCGCTGGCGACGGACCGCCTCGTGGATCTGCTGCCGGGCAGCACCCTGGACGTCCCGCTGAGCTGGCATGCGTGGACCCTGGACACGCCGTTTACCAAGCTGCTGTCGGAGCAGATCGTCAAATCGGCGCGCAATTACCTGAATTAACTTAAATATCGAGCGGGTCCACTTCCAGCGACCATTTCACGCGCGACTTCATGGCGCGCAGCTCACTTAACCATTCTTTTAAAAACGCCTGCAGCGCGGGGCGCGAACTCGATTCGAGCAGCAGCTGGGCGCGGTCCACGTTGTAGACGCGCGTCATGCTCATGGGAATCGGGTCATTGATGGTCACCTGCGGGTGCGTCATGCATTCCTTGGCCGCCTGCAGGAACTCGATGGCCGTGGCCAGCTCGGGCGCCTCGGCGCGCAGCAGGGCCTGGAACAGATACGGCGGCAACGCCGCCTGCGCCCGCTCTTCCAGCAAGGTGGTGGCGAAATGGTCGTAATCGTGGTTGACGACGGCGTCGTACAGCGGATGGCGCGCATAGCGCGTCTGGATCAGCACTTCACTGACGCTGCCCCCTTCCGTCTGCGCGGCCCGCCCGGCCCGGCCCGCCACCTGCATCAGCTGGGCAAACAACCGTTCGCTGGCCCGGTAATCCTGGGAAAACAGGGCCGTGTCCGGATTCAAAATGCCGACTAATGTCAGCTTTTTGAAATCGTGGCCCTTGGCCACCATCTGCGTGCCGATCAGAATATCCACTTCGCCCCGGTGCACGGTATCGAACGCTTCCTGCGCGCTACCCTTCTTGCGCGTGGAATCGGCGTCGATGCGCAAGATGCGCGCCTCGGGAAACAATTGCTGCAAGCCCTCTTCCACCCGCTGTGTACCGCGTCCCAGCGGCTGCAAATCGACGTTGCCGCAGGTGGGGCAATGGCGGGGAATGCGCAATTCCAGGCTGCAATGGTGGCAGCGCAGCCGGTGTTCGGGCTTGTGCAGCACCATGAACGAGGTGCAGCGCGTGCAATTGCTGATCCAGCCGCACGATTCGCAGCAGATGACGGGCGAATAGCCGCGCCGGTTCAAAAACAGCAGCGACTGCTCGCCGCGCTCCATGCGCAGTTTTAATGCGGCGATCAGATGCGAGGTCAGGCCATCCTTCGGCTTGTCGCGCTCCATGTCGAGGATCTTGACGCGTGGCAAGACGGCATTTTTCACCGCCCGTTCGCGCAGTTCCAGCTTGCGGTAGCGTCCCGTCTGCGCGTGGTGCCAGCTTTCCAGCGAGGGCGTGGCCGAGCCCAGCACGATGGGAATCTGCAATTGCCAGGCGCGCCACACGGCCAGGTCGCGCGCCGAATAGCGCAAGCCTTCCTGCTGCTTGTAAGAAGGATCGTGTTCCTCGTCGATGACGATCAGTTTCAATTTCGGCAAGGATGCCAGGATGGCCAGCCGCGTGCCGAGCACGATGCGCGCCTGGCCCTGGTGGGCGGCCAGCCAGTGCAGCATGCGTTCGCCTTCGGACAGGCTGCTGTGCAGGGTAGCCAGCATGACGCCGGGAAAACGCGCGCGGATATTGCCTTCCAGCTGGGGCGTGAGGTTAATTTCCGGCACCAGGATCAGGATTTGCGCCGCCTCGTCGCGCGCCAGCACCTGGGCGCAGGCTTGCAGATACACTTCCGTCTTGCCGCTGCCCGTCACGCCGTACAGCAAGGTCGGCTTGAAACCCCGGGCGCCGCCGATGGCATCGGCCGCTTCCTGCTGCGCGGCATTCAGTGCCGGCATGTTCAGCGGCGTGCCATCGTGCGCATCGGCCAGCTTGGCCAGCTTCTTGATGGCGCGGTCCAGTGCCACGGTGGTCAGCACGCGCAAATTCTTCGGTAAACCCGGCAGCGCCACCTCGCCCAGCGGACGCTGGTAGTAATCGGCGGCGAAGGCGGCCAGCGCCAGCCACTGCTCCGACAGCGGCGCCAGCTGGCTGCGCACGGCCAGCACGTCCTTCAATTTCGCGGCGGGCACGTCGGTGCTGCTTGAGATGCCGACGATCAGCCCCATCACCTCGCGCCGGCCGAACGGCACCAGCGCCAGCTGCCCCACTTGCGGCAGCGGCACGGCAACGTCCGCATCCGCCGCCGCATTCCAGCGGTAGTCGAACAGGGCGTTCAGGGGCGTGTCGAGCGCGATTTTCAGGATGCACGACGTCAAAATGCACTGCGACATGGGGTTTGGCCTATCTTATAAAAAAGCGCGCGGCAGGGTCAATCGCGCGGCGCGATGTCAGGCATCAAGCCAGCGGGCCATGATACTTGTTTCGTCCGTCAAACGCCTAACAGCAGGCAGGACAGCATGGCATCATGCCTGAAGAAAATTCTGTGGATAACTTTGTGGACAAAGCAAAATTTACTTTCATAAAAATGTGGACAGAAAATTTTGATCGCCGTCAAGAGGGGCACGCAATAAAAATTAACTATTTAAAATCAATGACTTAAAAATTGATCCCCGGAAGGCGATAAATCCGTGGGGTATTTCTGCCGCTGTGTATAACTGAACCATTTCTGATTTTTTTGTACCGGAATAAGCACCGTTTTGATGCATGCCCTGCGCAAAAATCTCCACCCTATGCGGCAAAGTTGACAATTGCCGGGCAAGCGTTCGGTTTTACCCGCAGGGCGGCGAAACATTGTTGAATGATCATGCAGTGCAACATGCACTTCAGGTAAAACCTGAACATCGACGCTAAGTATCGGTTAACAAAATACTTTTCAATTTTATCCACAGAATCTGTTGATAACTTTGTGGACAATGAAGGAATAAGGTTGGCAAACGGAAGAATAACCTTATCAATTGCAACAAAGTTCGCCGGGCAAGGTATTTTTTATTTCTTAATAATCAAGCACTTGCAGAGCATCCCCGGGCATGGATTTTCGACTGCCTCTTATTTCCGCAGCAAAAAAAATTGTGCATAAGTCGGTATTTCTTGCTAAGGCGCAGCAAAGAAAAAGGCAGGCTTTCGCTGGAAAGCCTGCCTCTCTGCCCCTGTATCAGGGGAATGCGCTTGCTTACTGGCCGCTGCGCATGGCGCGGCTCATGCTGTGCACGGCTTCCACCATGGCTGCCACCGATTCCGGCGGCGTGAACTGGGAAATGCCATGGCCCAGGTTGAACACGTGACCCGTGCCTGCCGACGGCGCGCCAAAGGCGTTGAGCACTTTCGCCACTTCGGCGCGGATCTGCTCGGGACTGGCGAACAGGATGGCCGGGTCGAGATTGCCCTGCAAGCCCACTTTATGCCCGACCAGCTGGCGCGCGCGCGTCAGGTTGACGGTCCAGTCCAGGCCCACGGCATCGGCGCCGATGTCGGCGATCTGCTCGATCCACTGGCCGCCGCCCTTGGTAAACACGATGGCGGGAATCTTGACGCCATCCTTGTCGCGTTTCAGCTGCGCCACCACTTGCTGCATGTAGGCCAGCGAGAATTCCTGGTAGGCGCCATCGGCCAGCGCACCGCCCCAGGAATCGAAAATCATCACGGCTTGCGCGCCGGCATCGATTTGCGCATTCAGGTACTGCGCCACGGACGTGGCGTTAATCGCCAGGATGTGGTGCATCAGGTCAGGGCGGTTGTACAGCATCTTCTTGATGGTATGGAACTCTTTCGAGCCGCTGCCTTCCACCATGTAGCACGCCAGGGTCCACGGGCTGCCGGAAAAACCGATCAGCGGCACGCGGCCATTGAGTTCCGTGCGGATTTGCGTGACGGCCTTGAAAACGTAGTCGAGCGACTCCAGGTCCGGCACTTGCAAGGCCTTCACATCCTGCTCCGTGCGCAGCGGACGCTCGAACTTCGGTCCTTCGCCATCGGCAAAATACAGGCCCAGGCCCATCGCGTCGGGCACCGTCAGGATGTCGGAAAACAGGATGGCCGCGTCGAGCGGGAAGCGCTCCAGGGGCTGCAAGGTCACTTCGGTGGCGTAATCGGGATTCTTTGCCAGGCCCAGGAAGGAGCCGGCCCGCTCGCGCGTGGCGCGGTATTCGGGCAGATAGCGGCCCGCCTGGCGCATCAGCCAGACAGGGGTGTGCTCGGTCGGCTGGCGCAACAAGGCGCGCAGGAAAGTGTCATTCTGGAGCGGAGCAAATTGTGGCATGGCAGGCAATCGAGCTTGGGAAGAAGCGGTATTATCGCATCCAATCGCTGCCATTTCATTGATTCCAGTGCCGCTTTGCAGCATTTGCCACGCACAGCGATGACTTTCGTTGTGCCGGCCCTTCCATTATGATGATGCACGCCGCCGCGCTGCCTGACGCCGCCTGGAGGCCCCCTCTTTCCACCACGACACGGAGCCCGCATGACCTCGACCGCATCCAGCACCCCTTATGGCATCTGGCCATCGCCGATCAGCGCGGCCATCGTCGCCGCCGGCGCCTCGCCGCTGACGCAGCTGGCCCTGGGCGGGGCGGATGGCGCCGACGTTTTCTGGCTGGCCGGGCGCGCCAGCGAGGCGGGCCGCAACACCCTGCTGCGCCAGCGCGGCGCGCGGGTCGATGAACTCACGCCGGCACCGTTCAATGTGCGCACCCGCGTGCATGAATACGGCGGCGGCGCGTATGCCGTGGCCGGCGATACCGTGTATTTTTCGCATTTCGCCGACAATTGCCTGTACCGCGTGGCCGGCGACGCCGCGCCCGAAGCGTTGACCACGGGTGGCAACACGCGCCATGCGGACTTCGTCGTCGATGCGGCCCGTGCCCGCCTGATCGCCGTGCGCGAGCAGCACCCGGCAGAAGGGCATGCGCATCCGGAAAACTGCCTGGCCGCCGTCGGCTTCGACGGACACGATACGGTGCTGGCGCGCGGCCACGACTTTTATGCGGCGCCGCGTTTGTCGCCGGACGGCAGCCAGCTGGCCTGGATCAGCTGGGACCACCCGCGCCTGCCGTGGCAAGGCACGGAACTGTGGCTGGCCGACGTGCACGCGGACGGCAGCCTGGGTTCGCCACGCCTGATCGCCGGCGGCGCGCGCGAGTCGATTTGCCAGCCCGAATGGTCGCCGGACGGCTTGCTGCACTTCGTTTCCGACAGCAGCGGCTGGTGGAATTTGTACCGCCTGCACGGCGCCGACATCGAGGCGCTGTGCCCGATGGAGGCGGAATTTGCCACGCCGCACTGGACTTTCGGCGCCAGCATGTACGGTTTTCTGTCCAACGACGAGATCGTCTGCACGTATATCCAGGCCGGCATTAGCTATCTGGCGCAATTGAACGTGGCCGAGGCGAAACTGGAGCCGATTCCCCACCCGTACCAGGAAATCCGCGAACTGCGCGTGGGCCCCGGCTTCGTCGCCTTGCTTGGCGGCAGCCCCACCATCGCGCTGGAACTGGCGCGCATCGACCTGTCGAACCACGAACTGGAAGTGCTGGCGCAGTCGATCGCACACTTGCCCGCGCTCGATTACCTGTCCGTGCCGCGCAGCTTGAGTTTTACCAGCAGCAATGGCCGCACGGCGTACGCCTTCTTTTATGCACCGACCAATGGCGACGTGCACGCACCCGCAGGCACATTACCACCCGTCATCGTCATCAGCCATGGCGGCCCTACCAGCATGGCCAGCAATACCTTGAAACTGGCGACGCAGTACTGGACCAGCCGCGGCATCGGCGTGCTCGACGTCAACTATGGCGGCAGCAGCGGCTTCGGCCGCGAATACCGCGACGCGCTGCGCGGGCAGTGGGGCATCGTCGACGTGGAAGACTGCATCGCCGGCGCGCGCTACCTGGCGGCCAACGGCCTCGCCGACCCCGAGCGCCTGATCGTGCGCGGCGGCAGCGCGGGCGGCCTGACGACCCTGTGCGCGCTGACCTTCCACGACGTCTTCAAGGCCGGCGCCAGTTACTACGGCGTGTCCGACCTGAAGGGCCTGGACGACGATTCGCACAAGTTCGAATCGCGCTACACCGATTACCTGATCGCCTCGCAGCCGCAGGCCGAGGCGCTGTATCTTGAACGCTCGCCCATCCACCACACGGATAAACTGTCGCGCCCGATGATCTTCTTCCAGGGCCTCGATGACAAGGTGGTGCCGCCACAGCAGTCGCAGCTGATGGTCGATGCCCTGCAGGCGCGCGGCGTGCCCGTCGCGTATGTGCCGCTCGAAGGCGAGGGCCACGGCTTCCGCAAGGCGGAAAACATCGTGCGCACGCTGGAAGCGGAACTGTATTTCTACCAGCGCGTGTTCGGCCTGCCCGTGGCGGCCGGCGAGCCTCCCGTGCATATCGCCAATTTGCCCGCATGAGCGAACAGCATATAGACCAACATCTGCTAGACGAGTTCGCTGCCCTGGAGCAGCACGAACGGATGATCCTGGCCCTGCTGGCGATTGCGGGCGAGCCGGTGGGCAAGCATGCCGTGTATGAACACTTGCAGCGCGCCAATATCGTCGAGCCGGACGGCACGCCATTTGCCCTGCTCACCGTCACGGGCATGCTGCAGCATTTGACGCGGCATGCGCTGGCGTCCGAGGTGGTGGGACGCGGCTATGCCTGCGAAGCCAAGCTGCGCTGGCCCGCCATGCGCGCCGCCATCGAGCACCTGGCGTTCCGCGACCTGTGCCAGGCCATCGAAACCATCAACCCCGTGCGCCGCAACTGGGATGGCTATGTGGAATTGCGCAGCTACCGGCAAGGCGTGGCGCGCCTGCGCATCGCCTTGCTGCGCAATGACGAGGTGCGCCAGGTGGCCGCCATCCTGGCCGCCTGCATGGCCTGCTATGAAGCGCAGCAGCTGCATCCGCTGATCGAGATTTTCGGCCGCCCGTTCGAGCCGGAGATGCTGTCTTTCGTCATGCCGCAACTGCAGGATGACATCCTCGCTGTGCTGCTGGGCAACGCCCCGCGCGAACCGGCCACGGCGCACGCCATCCGCAGCTACGCGCGCGCGCACCATGCGCGCCAGGCGGCGGCCGGCGACCATATCGGCGCCGCCCTGCCGCTGGCCTTGGCCGAGGATGCCCTGCTGTGCGGCGAACTCGACGCCGCCGCGCGCTACCTGGCAGGCCAGCAGGGGCCGCAGGCGCTGTTTGTCGACAGCAGCATCGCCCTGTTGCGCGGCGAACACGCGCACGCCGTGGCGGGCTTTGACACGGCCCTGAAAGGCCTGCGCAAGGAGGCGGGCAAGCGCAAGCTGTGCTTTACGGGCATCGGCGGCCACCTGTATGTGCTGGCCCTGCTGCGCGGCAACGACGCCAAGCTGCTGAAAAGCGCGGAAACCTATCTCGACATCGCGCTGCATGCGCAGCCGAACCACGACAGCATCGTCTACCAGCAATTGAATACCTTGCGCCTGGTGCGCGCCGGCGTCATGCTGGCGGAAAACATCCCCACGCGCAGCTGGGAAACGGGACTGCAGGCGCAGCTGTTCCAGGCCTTGCTGTACTACTGGCTGGCGCTGCCGCAATTGAGCGAACGCAAGGATCAATTGCGCTTGCTGGTGCAGCAAGCGGACGCGGCCGGCTACGACCTGATCGCCGCGCAAGCGGCCGGCTTGCTGGGCTTGCTGGGCGAGCCGCAGCAGGAGCGCTATGCGACGTCCAAACGGGCGCAGCACGGCTTGACGGACATGGCGCCGTGGTTCGAGCGCCAGGAAGCGTGGCAGCGCCAGCTGAGCGCGCTAATCAACCTGCAGCAGAACGCACCCGCCGAAGCCATCGGCAGCGTCTCGCGCCTGGTGTGGCTGGTGGCGTTCGACCCGCGCTTCGGCCTGACGGCCGTGGAAGTGCGCGAGCAGAAGCGCGACGCACGCGGCGGCTGGAGCAAGGGCCGCGCCATGGGCCTCAAACGCCTGGCCGAAGAGGCGGGCGACATCGATTTCCTCACGCCGCAAGATGCCCGTGCGGCGGGCAGCATCGCACCGTTCAAACAATATTATTCGTCGGCGCCGCGCTATGAAATCGAGCTGGACAAGGCTGCCATCTTGCTGGTGGGCCACCCGCTCGTCTTTTGGATCGACCATCCCGACACGCGCGTGGAACTGATCGCTGGCGCGCCCGAGCTGCTGATCAAGTCGCACGAGGGGCAGCTGTGGCTGGGCATGCAGCCGCCATTGCCCGACAACGGCGGCAACGTCGTGGTGCAGCGCGAGACGCCGACGCGCCTGCGCGTGGTGCACATCCTCGACGAGCACCGGCGCATCGGCGCCATCGTGGGCCTGGGCCTGTCCGTACCCTTGCATGCCGAGAAACAAGTCATGCAGGCGATCGGCGCCATTTCATCGATGGTCACCGTGCAATCGGATATCGGCGGTGGCGCCGGTGACGCGGAAGTCATCACGGCCGACCACCGCCTGCACGTGCACCTGCTGCCGTATCAGCAAGGTTTGAAAATGCAGATTTTAGTGCGCCCGCTGCTCGACAACGGCGCCTATTACGCGCCCGGCAGCGGCGCCGAGAGCGTGTTTGCCGACGTGGCGGGCCGGGCCGTGCAAGCGCGGCGCGACCTGAACGCGGAGCGCGAAGCGCAGCGCCAGCTGATCGGAAAATGCCTGGTGCTGGAAGAGGCGGAAGAGGAACACGGCGAGTGGCTGCTGGGCCAGCCTGCGCTGGGCTTGCAACTGCTGGTGGAGCTGCAGGCGCTGGACCCCGCAGGCATGGTGCTGGCCTGGCCCGAGGGTGAAACCATGCGCGTGTCGAAACGCATCGACAGCGGCCAGATGCGCCTCAATATCAAAAGCGAAAAGGACTGGTTTGCCGCCAGCGGCGAAGTGCAGATCGACGAAGACAAGGTGATGGACTTGCGCGCCCTGCTCGACTTGATGCAAAACAATAAAAGCCGCTTCGTGGCCCTGGGCGACAACCAGTTCCTGGCCCTCAGCGACGAATTGCACCGGCGCCTGTCCGAACTGGCCGCGTATGGCGAAGCGCATGCCGATGGCGTGCACATCCACCCGCTGGCCGCCTTCGCGCTGGAAGAGCTGGCCAACGATGCGGGCGGCGTGAAAGCCGACAAACTCTGGCGCGAACACTTGCTGCGCCTGCGTGCCCTCGACGATTATCAACCGCAGCTGCCCAGCACCCTGCAGGCCGACTTGCGCGACTACCAGCTGGCCGGCTACGCATGGCTGGCGCGCCTGGCGCACTGGGGCGTGGGCGCCTGCCTGGCCGACGACATGGGACTCGGCAAGACGTTACAGGCTCTGGCGCTGATCCTGGCGCGCGCCCCCAACGGCCCCACCCTGGTGGTGGCGCCCACGTCCGTGTGCATGAACTGGATCAGCGAAGCGCAGCGTTTTTCGCCCACCTTGAACCTCAAACTGTTCGGCAGCGGTGACCGCGCCGACATGCTCGATACCTTGCAGCCATTCGACCTGGTGGTGGCCAGCTATGGCTTGCTGCAGCAGGAAGCGACCCTGTTTGCCGGCGTGCGCTGGCATACGATCGTGCTCGACGAAGCGCAGGCGATCAAGAATGGCGCCACCAAGCGCTCGCAAGCCGTGATGGCCTTGCAAGGGGACTTCCGCATGGTGGCCAGCGGCACGCCGCTGGAAAACCATTTGGGCGAATTGTGGAACTTGTTCCGTTTTATTAACCCGGGTTTGCTGGGCACGCTCGACCAGTTTAATTTGCGCTTTGCGGGACCGATCGAAAAGGATCAGGACAAGCGGGCAGCGGCCGGCGCGCGCTTGCGGCTGCGCCGCCTGATCGCGCCGTTCATCTTGCGCCGCACGAAGACGCAAGTGCTGTCCGAATTACCGTCGCGCACGGAAATCGTGCTGGAAGTGGAATTGTCGCCGCAAGAAACGGCGCTGTACGAATCCCTGCGCCGCGAAGCGCTGGAAAAGCTGGCCATGGTGGAAGGGCCGGCGTCGAAGAAGGCCATCCAGATCCTGGCCGAGATCATGAAGTTGCGCCGCGCCTGCTGCAATCCGCAGCTGGTGGCGCCGGAACTGGGCCTGGCCAGCAGCAAGCTGGCGGCGTTCGCCGAGCTGCTGTCGGGCTTGCTGGAAAACCGCCACAAGGTGCTCGTCTTCAGCCAGTTCGTCGACCATCTGACCTTGATCCGCCAGCACCTGGAACAGCATGGCGTCAGCTATCAGTATCTCGATGGCAGCACGCCCATGCAGGAACGCAAGCGCCGCGTCGATGCCTTCCAGGCGGGCGAAGGCGATGTTTTCCTGATCAGCCTGAAAGCGGGCGGCATGGGCATCAATTTGACGGCAGCCGACTATGTGATCCACATGGACCCGTGGTGGAATCCGGCCGTGGAAGACCAGGCCTCGGACCGCGCCCACCGCATGGGGCAATTGCGTCCCGTCACGATTTACCGGCTGGTGGCGAAACACACGATCGAGGAAGGCATCGTCGAATTGCACCAGCACAAGCGCGACCTGGCCGATAGTTTATTGGAAGGCAGCGACGCGGCCGCGCGCATGTCGGCCAGCGACATGCTGGGCATGCTGCAGGAAGGGTTGAAAAAATGAACGGCGAAGCCGCGTTCCATGCGATGATCGTTTTTCCGCTCTTCTTTCTTGCCCCATGACCGACTATATCGCCACCAGCGCCGGCCAGCGCGCCACCTTTTTGTGCGGCAAATCCTGGACCGCCTACGTCAGCACCTTCGTCATTGCCGTGCTGCTGTTCTTTGCCGTCCTGCCGCTGGCTTTCAAGTACAACGCGCGCGCCGCCTTCGTCGTGCTGATCGGTTCGGCCCTGATCGTCGGCTACCGCCTGCTGACCATTCGCAGCTATCAGCTGTACATTGATGAGGCGGGCGTGTGGCTGGCCTCCGGCATCTTGCCGTGGAAAAAGAAACTCATGGGCGTCAAATGGCGTGACATGGATGAAGCCGTCTACGAAACCAATTTCTGGAGCTGGCTGTTCCAGTCCTACACGGTGCGCGTCAGCCAGCGCTATACGCAAGACATCGAAATCCACGCCACCGGCATGGCGCGCGGCAAGGATGCCGTGGCGGCCATCAATGCGCGTCAGCAAGAGATGCTGCAAGGCAGCGCCATCGTCGTCTAGCGGGGCTGGCTTGCTTGGCAAAAAACTGCGCAAGCGCGGCAATTAATGCTAATCTTTGGCCGCCCTGGCAAGCAAAGCCAACCTTTCAATAATTGTTTGTTACTTATATTATCAGTTTATTATTTTCTGATTAGGACAAACAACAAAATATTCAAGAGATAAACTATGCTGACAAGAAATAAAGTTGCGCTCGCCGCATTGATGCTGGCCTTTACCCTGACACCGGCCAGCGCCGCCAAAAAGCCGCAGAAGAACGGCAAGGCCAGTACCAGCAGCAGCAAGAAAAAAAACGTCGCCAAGAAAGCGGCCGTCGCCACTGCCGCCACGGCAGCCACGGTCGCCGCCGTCGCCAGCGAGAACAGCAGCGACCGCTCCATGAATAACCTGAGCGGCCAGTTCCTCACAGCCCTGTGGCGCCTGGACCCGGAAAGCGCGATTTCGGTCGGCAAGTACGATGGCGCCGCCAACCTGAGCATTCCCGACGCGGCCAGCCGCCAGAAGCAACTGGCCTTCATCGAAGAATGGCTGGGCAAGTTCGGCAAGCTGAATGCCAGTAAAATGTCGGACAAGCAACGTACCGACCTGGCCTTGCTGACGAATAAACTGCAATCGGACCGCTGGTATCTGACCACCTTCCGCGAATTCGAATGGAATCCCGCCCAGTACAACGTGGCCGGTTCCATCGACTTCATCCTGAACACGGAATACGCAGCGCAGCCGCAGCGCCTGCGCACCTTGCTCAAGCGCATCGCCAGCGTGCCGCAATACTATGCGGCCGCGCGCGCCAGCATCGTCAACCCCACGCGCGAACACACGCAACTGGCCATCGCCCAGAGCACCGGCGTGCTCAGCGTGCTTGACGACCTGAACAAAACGGCACAGGCATCCATCCTGACGCCGCTCGAAAAACAGCTGTACAACGCGCGCATCGCCGCGGCCCGTTCGGCCGTGCAAGGCTATGCCGCCTGGCTGACGGAACAGGATGCCGCGCTGGCGCAGAACGGCAACGCGCGCTCCTTCCGCATCGGCAAGGACTTGTACGAACAGAAATTTGCCTACGATATCCAGGCCAGCGTGAGCGCCGAGCAGATGTACCAGAAAGCCCTGGCCGCGCGCGAAAAGTTGCTTGAGCACATGGATAGCCTGTCCGACGAGCTGTGGGTGAAAACCATGGGCGCCACGGCCAAGCCGCTTGACCGCACGGCGAAGATCGGCATGGTGATCGACAAGCTGTCCAGCAATCACGTGGCGCCCGCCGATTTCGTGCCGGAAATTCGCCGCCAGATCCCCGAACTGCAGGAATGGGTGAGCAGCCACAACCTGCTGACGATGGACCCGAAAAAGCCCCTGGTCGTGCGTGAAACACCCGCTTACCAGCGCGGCGTGGCTGGCGCCAGCATCGAGGCTCCCGGCCCCTACCGTCCGCAGGACCGCACCTATTACAACGTGACGCCGCTCGACGGCGAAACGGCGGAACAGGCGGAAAGCAGCTTGCGCGAGTACAACCACTGGATCTTGCAGATCCTGAACATCCACGAAGCCATCCCAGGCCACTACACACAGCTCGTGTATGCCAACAAGTCGCCGTCGCTGGTCAAGTCCATCTTCGGCAACGGCGCCATGATCGAAGGCTGGGCCGTGTATGGCGAACGCATGATGCTTGAATCGGGCTATGGCAACAATGCGCCGGAAATGTGGCTGATGTACTCGAAGTGGAACTTGCGCAGCGTCACCAACACCATCCTCGACTACAGCGTGCACGTGCAGGGCATGACGCAAGAGCAGGCGCTGGACCTGCTGACGCGCCAGGCCTTCCAGACCAAGCGTGAAGCGACGGAAAAATGGCGCCGCGTGCAGCTGAGCTCGGTTCAGCTGACCAGCTATTTCAGCGGCTACAGCGAAATCATGGACTTGCGCGAACAGCGCAAGCAAGCGCTGGGCAACAAATTCGTACTGAAGGATTTCCACGAGCAATTCCTCAGCTACGGCAGCGCCCCCGTGAAAGTCATCAAGGAGTTGATGAATTAACTGGTGCTCGCCATCCGCTTGCAAAGGGCGCTGCGGCGCCCTTTTTGCATCCGTTTGCGCCGTCGCAAACCGCCAGCGCCCCTGTCCATTAAGCTGACGGGAAGGCAGGCGCCACCGCACTCCTCACTGGCAATTGCCGATTTTTCTGCTAGGCTGGATTTCAGGAGCGTCCATGCATATGCCCATCCAGTTCGACACCCTCGATTACGCCAAACGCCTCGCCTCGGCAGGCGTGCCCACGCAGCAGGCAGAAGCCCATGCGGCGGCCTTGGGCGATGTACTGGGGTCGGCAGTCGTCGTACATGGCGAACTGGCGGCGCTGGAGCGCAATCTGCTGGGAGAAATCAAGCTGGTGGCGCAAAAGGTCGACACCAAGTTTGGCGCCCTGGAGTTGAAGATCGATGCGCTGGATCTGAAACTCGACAGCAGAATAGATGCGCTGGAGCACAGGTTCGATAGCAGAATAGATGCACTTGAACAGAAGTTCGATGCCAGATTCGATACATCCGAGCAAAGATCCGATGCACGCCTGGAACGCCTGGACTTGCGCCAGGGCGCGGACATGAAACACGTGTACTGGATGATGAGCACCCTGATCCTGCTCAACCTGGGCATCCTCAGCAAACTGATGCTGCAGTAAGCACTCACCGACCCATCCGGTAATAAAAAAGCCGCTGCTCCCGAGAGAGGTCAGCGGCTTTTGCTTGCGAGTATTGTAGAGCGTCTAGGACGCTTCTTCCGGCGCCTGGGTGGCCTTGACGAAGATGGGCGCCACCAGCAGGCCCAGTTCAAACAACAGGCACATGGGGATGGCCAGCGAAAACTGGCTGACGATGTCCGGCGGCGTGACGATAGCGGCGATCACGAAGGCGCCCACGATGATGTAAGGACGTATTTCTCTGAGCTTGGCGATGCTGACCAGGCCCATGCGCACGAGGATCACCACCACCACGGGCACTTCGAACGTGGCGCCAAAGGCCAGGCACATCGACATGACGAAATCGAGGTAGTTTTCGATATCGGGCATCACCGCGATCGACGAGGGCGAAAAGTCGCTGATGAAGTGGAACACGCGGCCAAACACAAAGAAATAGCAGAAGGCCACGCCAGCGATGAACAGCAGGGACGAGGAAATGACCAACGGCGCGATCAGGCGCTTTTCATGCGTGTACAGGCCAGGCGCGATAAACGCCCACATCTGGTACAGCACCCAGGGCAAGGCGACGATGAAGGCGATCACCAGGGTTACTTTCATCGGCACCAGGAACGGCGAGATGACGCCGGTGGCGATCATTTTCGAGCCGGCCGGCAGCGAGGCGATCATCGGCGCGGCAATAAAATCGTAGATATGCGAAGGGCCGGGCCAATAGAACAGCACGGCGCAGACGACGGCGATGCCGATCGAGGCCTTGACCAGGCGGTTGCGCAGCTCGACCAGATGCGAGATAAAGGTTTCTTCCACCGGGGCTTTGCTACTCATGAGTAAAAGGAGGAGGAACTGGCGCGCGGACGGAAGCGCGCCACGCGGGCAGCGGCCGACTGCACGTGCTGCTTGCCGCCATGGCGCTGCTTGTACCAGCCAGGGATGGCGGAATTGCGCACCAGCTTCTTGCGGCGGAATTCACGCGCCTTGCGGGCCAGGTCTTCATTGGTGGCGCGCAGCATGGCTTCATGGGCATCGTGATGCGCCTCATACGAGCTGGAATCGCCGCGCCAGGCGTTTTCCACCTCGGCCAGGTTGCCGGAGATCGAGTTTTCCACGCCATGCATGGATTTCTCCACGCTTTGCTTGACGGAATGGGCTGCTTCCTGCACTTCCTTCTGCAGGTTTTTCAGCTCTTCCATTTCAATTTCGCGCGAGACTTCGGATTTCACCTGGTTCAGGTAGCGTTGCGCGCGGCCATACAAGGTACCGGCCATGCGCGCCACTCTCGGCAACTTTTCAGGGCCGATGACTATCAACGCAACCACGCCGATGATGGCGATTTTAGAGAGACCGAGATCGATCATAAGCGGACAAGGCCTGTTACCGGACGAGGCAAGCGCCCCGCCACGCTATCAGAACTTGCTTTTCTCTTTCGTCTCGACGTCGATGGTGCTTTTGTCGGCCACTTGCGATGGCGCAGCAGGAGGGGTATTGGCTGCCGCGGCGTCATCGTCACCCTTGACGCCATCCTTGAAGCCTTTGACGGCCTTGCCGATATCACCGCCGATATTGCCCAGTTTCTTGGTGCCGAAGACCAGCATCACGATGACCAGAACGATCACCCAGTGCCAAATACTCAATGAACCCATCACATTCTCCTTGCGGGACGGTGCCCGAATAGCATCAACCAATGCCGGTAGTATACACGTGAACCCGGCGCACGGCGAAATCAGTGCTGGCCGCGCCAGGGGCGGGGACCGCCGTACACATGCATGTGCAAGTGATACACCTCTTGCCCACCGTTCGGGCCGCTGTTGATCATGGTCTTGAAGCCGCCGGCGGGCGTGCCATCGGCCTCATACGTGACGGCGCAGCCGAATTCGGCAGCGAGTTTCGGCGCCAGGCGCAGCAGCTTGCCCAGCATGTCCGCATGGCTGTCGTCGCAATCGGACAGGCTGGCCACGTGGCGCTTCGGAATCAGCAGCAAATGCACGGGGGCGGCCGGATTGATGTCCTTGAAGGCCAGCAAGTCGTCGTCTTCATACACGATGGAAGAAGGAATTTGTTTCGCAGCAATCTTGCAAAAAATACAGTTATCCACGCACGCTCCAGTAGGTCAGTGTTTGTCTGTTTCGCCGGCGTCGCGCAATTCATCCTTGCGTGCCGCTTTCTCTTCCAGGCCGGACAGGCCTTCGCGGCGCGCCAGCTCGTCGAGCACCTGCTGCGGCGTCAAGTCGAACTGCGCCAGCATCACCAGGCTGTGAAACCACAGGTCGGCGCATTCGTACAGGACCTTCGACGGGTCGTTGTCGCGGCGCGCATCCTTGGCGGCCATCACCGTTTCCGTCGCTTCCTCGCCGATTTTTTTCAAAATCGCATCATCGCCCTTGGCAAACAGGCGCGCGACATAGGAGGTGGCGGGGTCGCCGCCGTTGGCCGGCTTGCGCGATTCGATCACGGCGGCCAGGCGCTTCAGGGTTTCACTCATTTGCTCTTGCTTTCCGCGTAAATCGTCTCAGGGTCTTTCAGCACGGGGTCGGTAATCTGCCATTCGCCCGTTTTTTCGTCGCCTTCGAATTTCTGGAAGAAACAGGAATGGCGGCCCGTATGGCAGGCGATGCCGCCGGCTTGCTCGATTTTCAGCAAGACCACGTCTTCATCGCAATCGAGGCGGATTTCCAGCACCTTTTGCGTGTGGCCCGATTCTTCGCCCTTGTGCCACAGTTTTTTGCGGGAACGGCTCCAGTACACGGCTTCGCCCAGTTCCACCGTGCGCGCCAGCGCGTCGCGGTTCATCCAGGCGAACATCAGTACGTCATTGCTGCCCGCTTCCTGCGCAATCACGGGCACCAGGCCGTGCTCGTCCCATCTGACCTTTTTCAGCCACTTGGCATTGCTTGCTACGATGGTTCCGTTTTGCATGTTCTATATCCTGGGTACTATTTTGTTTACGCCAGACGCATGGGAATGCCCTGCTGCGCCATGAAACGCTTGGCTTCCTGTACCGTGTGCTGGCCATAGTGGAAGATGCTGGCGGCCAGCACGGCGTCCGCGCGGCCCACCTTGATGCCGTCGACCAGGTCTTGCAAGCCGCCCACGCCGCCCGAAGCGATGACGGGGATGCTGACGGCATCGGACACGCCGCGCGTCAGGCCCAGGTCGAAGCCCACCTTGGTGCCATCGCGGTCCATGCTGGTAAGCAAGATTTCGCCAGCGCCCAGACTTTCCATTTTACGCGCCCATGCAAAGGCGTCCAGGCCCGTGGCAGTGCGTCCGCCATGGGTAAACACTTCCCACTTGCCGGGCGACACCTGCTTGGCGTCGATGGCCACGACGATGCATTGCGAGCCGTGCTTTTGCGATGCCTCAAACACCAGTTGGGGATTCGTCACGGCCGAGGTGTTGATGCTGACCTTGTCGGCGCCCGCGTTGAGCAGCCGGCGCACGTCTTCCACCACGCGCACGCCGCCGCCCACGGTCAGCGGAATGAACACTTGCGAGGCGACCGCTTCGATGATGTCGAAGATCAGGCCGCGGTTGTCGCTGGACGCGGTAATGTCGAGGAAAGTGATTTCATCGGCGCCCTGCTCATCATAACGGCGGGCGATTTCCACCGGGTCGCCGGCGTCGCGCAATTGCGTGAAGTTGACGCCTTTGACGACGCGGCCATTGGTCACGTCGAGGCAGGGGATGATACGTTTTGCAAGCATGATGGGTTCCAGATTGTCGCCAGGCCAGGGAGCGTGTGTGCGCGCCCGGCCGGACAGGCTTAAACGGCGGCGTCGGTCAGTTCGTCGGCGCGTTCTTGCGCCTGCGCCAGGTCGATCGTGCCTTCATAGATGGAACGGCCGCAGATCACGCCTTCGATGCCTTCGGCCTGGACGGCGCACAGCGCTTCCACATCGCCTATATTGTGCAGGCCGCCCGAGGCAATGACGGGGATCTTGACGGCTTGCGCCAGCTTGACGGTGGCGTCGATATTGATGCCGCCCATCATGCCGTCGCGGCCGATGTCCGTGTAGATGATCGATTCGACGCCGTAGGCTTCGAATTTTTTCGCCAGGTCGATCACTTCGTGGCCCGACATCTTGCTCCAGCCATCCGTTGCCACTTTGCCATCCTTGGCATCGAGGCCGACGATGATGTGGCCCGGGAAGGCGCCGCAGGCGTCGTGCAGGAAGCCGGGGCTTTTCACGGCGGCCGTGCCGATGATGACGTAGGTGATGCCGGCGTCGAGGTAGCGCTCGATGGTGTCGAGGTCACGGATACCGCCGCCCAGTTGCACGGGAATTTCCTCGATATCGTTTTCCAGTGCGAAATCCTGCACCGCCTTCAGGATGGCTTTGACGGCGCCTTCGTTCTTCGGCTTGCCGGCAAAAGCGCCGTTCAGGTCGACCAGGTGCAGCCGGCGCGCGCCTTGCATCAGCCAATGGCGGGCCATCTCGGCCGGGTCTTCGGAAAATACGGTGGCAAGTTCCATATCGCCTTGTTTCAGGCGTACGCAGTGACCGTCTTTCAGGTCGATGGCGGGAATAAGCAGCATGGTCAGTGTGGTCTAAAAGTGAGTGAGAGGCGGAAGCCGGAGAGCTAACGTTAAGGTTGCCAGTGAACAAAGTTCTTGTATAGCTGCAAGCCAGCGGCAGCACTTTTTTCAGGGTGAAACTGTGTCGCGAAAATATTATCACGCGCGACGGCGCAGGCGAACGGCGCGCCATAAACAGTCTCGCCCACCGTGTGCGCCGCTTCTTGAGGTTGAGCAAAATAGCTGTGCACAAAGTAAAAATAGGCGTTGTCGGCAATGCCATCCCACATCGCATGGGACGCCGTTTGCCGCACTTGGTTCCAGCCCATTTGCGGCACCTTGAAGCGCGAGCCGTCTTCCTGTACCTGGCCGTCGAGCTGAAAGCGCACGACTTTGCCTGGCAACAAGCCCAGACCGGCCGCATCGCCCTCTTCGCTGCCGTCGAACAGCATTTGCTCGCCGATGCACACGCCCAGCACGGGCTTGCTGTCGGCGGCGCGCAGCAGCGCCTCCAATACGCCCGATTCGCGCAGGCTGCGCATGCAGTCGGGCATGGCGCCCTGGCCCGGCAAGACGATGCGGTCGGCGCTGTCGATATCGGCAGCGAGGCCGGAAATGCGCACGTCGGCGTCCGGCGCCACGGCACGCAGCGCCTGCGCCACCGAGCGCAAATTGCCCATGCCGTAATCCACCACCACAATTTTATTCATGTTTGATCTCGGAATCTACAGTGGTTCGCGGGCGCTTACAGGCAGCCCTTGGTCGATGGAATGATGCCGGCCGCGCGCTCGTCGAGCTCGGCAGCCATGCGCAGTGCGCGGCCAAAGGCCTTGAACACGGTTTCGCACTGGTGATGGGCATTCGTGCCGCGCAGGTTGTCGATATGCAAGGTCACGCCCGCATGGTTGACGAAGCCGCGGAAAAATTCCAGCGTCAGGTCGACGTCGAAGCCGGCGATCATGGCGCGCGTAAACGGGATGTGGTATTCGATGCCTGGGCGGCCCGAGAAATCGAGCACCACGCGCGACAGCGCCTCGTCCAGCGGCACATACGCATGGCCGTAGCGGCGGATGCCCTTCTTGTCGCCGATGGCCTTGGCCACGGCCATGCCCAGGGTGATGCCCACGTCTTCCACCGTATGGTGGTTGTCGATATGCACGTCGCCCGTCGCTTCGATATCGAGGTCGATCAAGCCGTGGCGGGCGATCTGGTCCAGCATATGGTCGAGGAAGGGCACGCCGGTATTGAGCTTTTGCTGGCCCGTGCCGTCCAGGTTGAGGGCGACGCGAACTTGCGTCTCATTGGTGTTGCGCGTGATTTCTGCGGTGCGGTTCATGGGAGGCTCTGGCGATAGGCTAAACGAGGGATGCCTTGAAGGCATCGTAAAAAAGGGAATTCTCTTCCGGGGTGCTGACGCTGATGCGCAGGCAATTGACCAGCGCAGCATGCATTTTACTCATATTTTTAATTAAAACCCTGCGGGCCAGCAGTTTTGCACAAACATCGTCGGAATCAGCCACACGAATCAGAAGAAAATTTGCCTTCGAGGGAAACACGGTCACGCCCGGCAACGCCGCCAGGCGCAGCGCCAGCGCGTCGCGCGCGCTATTGAGCAGATCCGCCTGCGCATTGAGCACGTCGAGGTGCTCGAGCGCGAATTCGGCAGCCGCCTGCGTCAGCACATTCACATTGTACGGCGGACGCACTTTTTCAAATTGCGCCAGCAGGGCCGGCGCGGCCGACATATAGCCCAGGCGAATGCCGGCCAGGCCCAGTTTCGACACGGTGCGCATCACCACCAGGTTCTCGAATTCGGGCAGGCGGCCCATGAAGCTGTGCTGCGCGAACGGTTCATACGCTTCGTCGACGACGGCGATGCCCGTGTCGCCCAGCGCGGCGAGGATGCGTTCGATGTCGGCGCTGGCAAACAGGTTGCCCGTCGGGTTGTTCGGATACGCGAGGAAGACCAGCGCCGGGCGGTGCTCTTCGATGGCCGCCAGCATGGCCGGCATGTCCAGGCTGAAGTCCGGGTTCAATGGCACGCCAACGAAATCCATGCCGGCAAACTGCGCCGAGCGCGCATACATGACGAAGGCCGGCACGGGCGCCAGCAGCACGGCGCGCTTGCCCGCTTCCTGGTGGGCGCAAGCCATGGCCAGGATGGAAATGAGTTCATCGGAGCCGTTGCCCAGCATGACGTCGTAACCGGCTGGCACACCCAGTTTGGCGCAGATGGCAGCCTGCAGGCTGGCGTAGGACGGCGGATAGCGGTTCAGCGCCACGCCGGCCAGGCGCGCGCCCAGTTCCTCGCGCAGCTGCTGCGGCAGCGGATACGGGTTTTCCATCGCATCGAGCTTGATGTAGCCGCTGGCATCGGCGACCTGATAGCTTTTGACGGCGCGCACATCGGAGCGCACGGTGTTGCTGATTAACTGATCGAGGAAAGACATGCTGCAAACACTCCTGATGGAATTAAATGGAGACTAAATGACGACGTCTTCCGGCACGCTAGCGCTGCGCGCCTTGCGGGCCGGCGCTTTTTTCACGGCGGCCGGCTTTTTCGCGATGGCCGGCTTTTTGACAGCCGCCGGCTTCTTCACGGCCGCCTTGGCGGCCTTCGGCGCGGGAGCAGCCGGTGCGGCCAGCTCCTGTGCCAGTGCCGCCAGCCGCTGTTCGATGATGGCGCAATAATCGGGGTTCAATTCAAAGCCGACGAAATCGCGCCCGCAACGCTTGGCCGCCAGGGCCGTGGTACCGCTGCCCATGAACAGGTCGAGCACCACGCCGCCGGGCGGGCACGAAGCCTTGAGCATGCGCTCGATGATTTCGAGCGGCTTTTGCGTCGGGTGGTCGGCCCGTTCCGGGTGTTCCTTGTGCAGGCGCGACACGCTCCACAAGTCTTTCGGGTTGTAGCCCACTTCCAGCCATTTGGCGCCGATGAAGATCGAGCGCGAACGGGCTTTCTTGGTGGCCGCGTCGTAGGCGATGCGCACCGCGTCGAGGTCGAAGTAGTAATCCTTGCGCTTGACGAAGAAGCCGATGGTGTCGTGCACCGATGAAAAGCTGCGCACGCTGCCGCCCATGGACGGCACGCGGCGGTCCCAGATGATTTCATTCATCATCGCCATACGCTGCTTCAGCATGACGAAGATTTCCGGCGAATAGCGCCAGGTGAGAAAAATATACAGGCTGCCGTTGGCTTTCAGCTTGGGCAGCGCCGCATCGATCCACGCTTCCGTCCAGCGCAGGTAGTCGGCCACCGACTGCTGGTCCGAGGCGTTGCCGTAATCCTTGCCCAGGTTGTACGGCGGATCCGTCAGGATCAGGTCCACGGAGCCATCGGGAATGCGCGCCAGCCCCGCCAGCGCATCTTCGCAATAGACCCGGTTGACCCAGTCCGGCCGCTCCGCCAACTTCGTCATGGCTGCGGCTTCAAACGCAGTTCGGCGCTGCGCGCGTGCGCTTGCAAGCCTTCGCCATACGCCAGAGTGGCGGCGACACGGCCCAGGGTTTGCGCGCCCGCTTCACTGACGTGAATGATGGACGAGCGCTTCTGGAAGTCGTACACGCCCAGCGGCGACGAAAAACGCGCCGTGCGCGAGGTCGGCAGCACGTGATTGGGGCCGCAGCAATAGTCGCCCAGCGATTCGGACGAAAAGCGCCCCAGGAACATGGCGCCCGCGTGGCGAATCTGTTCGGCCCACTGCTGCGGGTTTTCCGCCGAAATTTCCAGGTGCTCGGCGGCGATGGAATTGGCGATTTCACACGCTTCTTCCATGTCGCGCACCTTGATCAGCGCACCGCGGTCGGCCAGCGAGGTGCTGATGGTGGCCTGGCGCGGCATCGTCGGCAGCAGCTTGGCGATGCTCTCTTCGACTTGCGCGATGTAGGCCGCGTCCGGGCACAGCAGGATCGCCTGCGCCAGCTCGTCGTGCTCGGCCTGCGAAAACAGATCCATGGCGACCCAGTCCGGGTCCGTCGTGCCATCGCACAGCACCAGGATTTCTGACGGTCCCGCGATCATGTCGATGCCGACGATGCCGAACACGCGGCGCTTGGCGGCCGCCACATAGGCGTTGCCGGGGCCGACGATCTTGTCGACAGCGGCAATCGTCTGCGTGCCATACGCCAGCGCGCCGACCGCTTGCGCGCCGCCGATGGTGATCACGCGCGTCACGCCGGCGATGGCGGCAGCGGCCAGCACCATCTGGTTTTTCACGCCATCTGGCGTCGGCACCACCATGATGATTTCGCCCACGCCGGCCACGTGCGCGGGAATGGCGTTCATCAGCACAGACGACGGATACGCTGCCTTGCCGCCCGGGACGTAGATGCCGACCCGGTCGAGCGGCGTGATCTTCTGGCCCAGTACCGTGCCATCGGGCTCGGTGTAGCTAAAACCGCGCAATTCCTCGCGCTGGCGTTCGTGGAAGGCGCGGATGCGCTGTGCGGCGATCTGCAGCGCCTCGCGCTGGGCCGACGGCAAGCCGTTCAGGGCTGCCTGCAATTCGGCTTGCGAAATATCAAACGCCGCCATTTCCGCCGCGCCGCCATGCGGGATGCGGTCGAAACGGTTGGTGTATTCCAGTACGGCGGCGTCGCCGCGCGTTTTCACATCGGCCAGGATCTTCGCGACCGACGTTTCAATCGCTGCATCGGTGCCCGCCTCGAACGCCAGCAGCGTGTCGAGCGATTGTTGGAAACCATCCTGGCTTGAATCGAGCTTGCGTATCTGAATCGGCATAATCGGCTTTCTGCTACTGAAGGTGTCTAGGCTTGCGAAGCGCGTTCAAACGCCTCGATAATCGGCTGCAAGCGCTCGCGCTTGAGCTTGAGCGCAGCCTGGTTGACCACCAGGCGCGACGAAATTTCCATGATGTGCTCGACCTCGACGAGGTTGTTCGCGCGCAGGGTGCTGCCTGTGCTGACCAGGTCGACGATGGCGTCGGACAGGCCGACCAGAGGCGCCAGTTCCATCGAACCATACAGCTTGATCAGGTCGACGTGCACGCCCTTGGCGGCGAAATGCTCGCGCGCCGTGTGCACGAACTTGGTCGCCACGCGCAATCGCGCGCCCTGGTGCACGGCTTTTTCGTAGTCAAAGCCGGCCTGCACCGCCACCGACATGCGGCAGGAGGCGATATTCAGGTCGATCGGCTGGTACAGGCCTTCGCCGCCATGTTCCAGCAGCACGTCCTTGCCCGCCACGCCGAAATCGGCCGCGCCGTACTGCACGTAGGTCGGCACGTCGCTGGCGCGCACGATGATGACGCGCACGTTCGGATCGTTGGTGGCCAAAATCAGCTTGCGCGAGGTCTCCGGGTTTTCCAGCACCTTGATGCCGGCCGCTTCCAGCAGCGGCATGGTGTCCTCAAAAATGCGGCCTTTTGACAGCGCCAGGATCAGCTGGGAGCTGTCACCGTTGTTCGATCCGTTCATGCTCGTTCCTTGTTATTTAATACGTACGATGTTGGCACCGACGGCGGACAGCTTCACTTCCATGCGGTCGTAGCCGCGGTCGAGGTGATAGATGCGGTCGATCAGGGTTTCGCCATCGGCCGCCAGGGCCGCGATCACCAGCGACGCCGAGGCGCGCAGGTCGGTCGCCATCACGGGCGCGCCGCGCAACTGCTTGACGCCGGCGATGATGGCCGTGTTGCCCTCGATCGTGATGTCGGCGCCCAGGCGATTCATTTCCTGCACGTGCATGAAGCGGTTCTCGAAAATCGTCTCGGTAACGCGGCTGGCGCCGTTGGCAAGCGTGTTCACGGCCATGAACTGCGCCTGCATGTCGGTCGGGAAGCCAGGGTATTCAGTGGTGCGGAAGCTGACGGGGTTCGGACGGGCCGACATCTCGGCGCGGATCCAGTCGGCGCCGAAGGTCATCGTCAGGCCCATGGCGCGCAGCTTGTCGAGCGCCGCGTCGAGGATATCGGTGCGTACGTTGCGCAGGGTGATGTCGCCACCGGTGGCCGCCACGGCGCACAGGAAGGTGCCCGTTTCGATACGGTCGGCGATCACCGCGTGCGAGGCGCCGTGCAAGGCGTCAACGCCCTGGATCACCAGGCGGCTGGTGCCGATGCCGTCGATCTTCGCGCCCATGGCCACCAGCAGGTGCGCCAGGTCGGTGACTTCCGGTTCGCAGGCGGCGTTTTCCAGGATGGTCTCGCCTTCGGCCAGGGTCGCGGCCATCAGCAGGTTCTCGGTGCCGGTGACGGTGATCATGTCGGTGACGATGCGCGCGCCTTTCAGCTTGGCGCACTTGGCGTAGATATAGCCCGCCTCGATGCGGATCTCGGCGCCCAGCGCTTCCAGGCCCTTGATGTGCTGGTCGACAGGGCGCGAACCGATGGCGCAGCCGCCCGGCAGCGAGACCTTGGCTTCGCCAAAGCGCGCCAGCATCGGGCCCAGCACCAGGATCGAGGCGCGCATGGTTTTCACCAGTTCATACGGCGCTTCCAGGGTGGTGATGGCGCTGCCGTTCAACACCACGCGGTCGCCGTCCTGCTGCACCTTCAGGCCCGTCTGGCCCAGCAGTTTGAGCATGGTGGCGACGTCGTGCAAGTGCGGCACGTTCGTCAGGTTCAGGTCTCCCGCGGTCAGCAGGCCCGCGCACAGGATCGGCAGGGCGGCATTTTTCGCGCCGGAGATGGCGATGTCGCCGTTCAGGCGGTTGCCGCCGTTGATGAGGAGTTTGTCCATGTGCTTATCCTTGGAATTCTTCAGGTGTCAGGGTTTTCATCGACAGCGCGTGGATTTCCTCGCGCATGCGGTCGCCCAGTGCCGCGTAGACGATCTGGTGGCGGGCGATCAGCCGCTTGCCGGCAAACGCGGGCGAGACGATCACGGCCTGGAAGTGCTGGCCATCGCCCTCCACTTCGAGGTGCGTGCATTCGAGGCCGGCCGACAGGTAGCCGTGGATCAGTTCTGGAGTGGTGGTCACGATAAGTCCTTGATATTGAATAAGGTAGTAATGAGATGTGCCGCAATCAATGGCGCAATCTGTAACCGCTTTTCAGCAGGCGGATCGACGCCAGCGCCAGGATCACGAGGAAACCGGCGACGATGGAAAGACTGAGCCACGGGCTGACGTCGGACACGCCGAAGAAGCCGTAGCGGAAGCCGTCGATCATGTAAAAGAAGGGGTTCAAATGCGATACCGTCTGCCAGAAGGCGGGCAGCGAGTGGATCGAATAGAACACGCCCGACAAAAAGGTGGCCGGCATGATCAGGAAGTTCTGGAAGGCGGCCAGCTGGTCGAATTTCTCGGCCCAGATGCCGGCGATCAGGCCCATGGTGCCCAGCATGGCAGCGCCCAGGAAGGCAAAGATGACGATCCACAGCGGCGCGACAAACGACAGGTCGGCGAACCAGCAAGTAATGGCAAACACGCCAAAGCCCACGGCCAGGCCGCGCGCGACGGAAGCGAGTACATACGCCGAGAAGATTTCCCAGTGCGACAGGGGCGTCAAGAGCACGAACACCAGGTTACCCGTGATCTTCGACTGGATCAGCGAGGACGAGGAATTGGCAAATGCGTTTTGCAGCACGCTCATCATCACCAGGCCGGGAATCAAAAAGGCCGTGTAGCTGACGCCGGGGCTCGGCTCCACGCGGCCATCTAACACATGGCCAAACACCAGCAGGTACAGCATCGACGTGAGCACGGGCGCGGCCACGGTTTGCGTCGCCACTTTCCAGAAGCGCAGCGTCTCTTTGTAGACGAGGGTGCGAAATCCTGTCGAAATCATACGGTACCTTTATCCATGATCTGCAAGAAGATATCTTCCAGGTCAGCTTGTTGCAATTGCATTTCGTCGATCTCGACGCCCGCTTCGCGCAGGCGCGCGAGGATTTTCTCGACTTCGCTGTATTCGTTGACGCGCAGGCTGAACTTGTTCGGCGTCTGCTGTTCTTCCGGGTGCAGCACCAGGTGCTGCAGGTCGGCCGGCAGGCTGCCGTGTTTCAGGTGTACCTGCAGCTGCGAGCCGGCGATGCGGCGTATCAGGGCCGACATGGTATCGAGCGCCACCACCTTGCCGGTTTTCAGCATGGCCACGCGCTGGCACATGGCTTGCGCCTCTTCCAGGTAGTGGGTGGTCAAGACGACCGTGTGGCCGCCTTCGCGGTTCAGGCGCGAGATGAACTTCCACAGGGTCTGGCGCAATTCCACATCGACGCCGGCAGTCGGCTCATCGAGCACGATGACGGGCGGCTTGTGCACCAGCGCCTGGGCGACGAGCACGCGGCGCTTCATGCCGCCGGACAGGGCGCGCATATTCGTGTCGGCCTTGCCGGTCAGGTCGAGGTTTTCCATGACCTCGTCGATCCACTTGTCGTTGTTCGGCAGGCCGAAATAGCCGGACTGCAGACGCAGGGTTTCGCGCACGGTGAAAAACGGGTCGAACACCAACTCCTGCGGCACCACGCCCAGGTTGCGGCGCGCATTGCGGAAGTCCTTGACCACATCATGGCCATGGATCTTGACGGTGCCCGCGTCGGGGCGTATCAGGCCGGCGATGATGGAAATGAGGGTGGTCTTGCCGGCGCCGTTGGGACCGAGCAGGCCGAAAAATTCGCCTTCCTCGATGGCCAGCGACACGCCGCCCAGCGCCTTGAGCGATTTATAGCTCTTTTCTACATTCGTGATTTGAATTGCGGTCATGTGCTTGTTTCAAGTGTAATGCGTCTGATGTGATGCGCCAGTTGCCGGAAACATCCAGGCCAGCAGGCCGGTGCAGGGCGCCCCCTTCAGACGAGGACGGCGCAACAGTCAATTATAGTTGGAAAATTCGTGGAACACTTGGAGATCAATCCGGCAACGCTGCTGGCCTGCCGGCTTGAAAGCTACTGCTGATGCGGGGAGTGGGACAGGATCAATGATGATGCAGGTCGGACGGGCTGCGTTCGGCGTGGCCGTCGGCGCTGCCGCAGTCGTCGGCGCTGTCGGCACTCAACGTGCTCGAGACGAGCGAGCAGACGCCATACAGCTTGGTGAGGTTTTTCAGGTTGTTCGGCAGGTTGTTCAGTTCCAGCACGCCGCCGGCATCCTGCGCGGCGCGCTGCCACGTCAGCATGACGGAAACGGCGGCCGAATCAACCGCCTTGATGTTGCGCAAGTCAAACTTGGTCTGACCCGAGCGGATGGCATCCAGACCCTGCTCCAATGCCACAGTGGCATTGTGCACGGTAAGGGAAGTCAGGGATTGCAAGGTGTCGAGAGAGTCGGGCATGGCGTCGGGCTGCGCTGGTCTGGAGCTGGTTCAGGAGCTATATGATAGCCGATTATTTGGCTTTGACGGTCGGACGGCTGGCCAGGGCCTTGTTTTTTGCCTGCAAGGTCTTGATCAGGCCATCGATGCCGCCCTTGCTGATCTCGCTGGCGAAGCTGCTTTTATACGTTTCCACCAGCCACGCGCCCAGCACGTTGATGTCATAGATCTTCCAGCCGGACGGGGTTTTCGCCACGCGGTAGTTCAGGGGCACGGGTTCGCCGCGCGCCACGTTGACCTGCGAGCGCACTTCCACTTCCGTATCGCCAGGCTCGGCGCGCATCGGCTTGAATTCCACGGTTTCGTTCTTGATCTGCGACAGCGCACCCGAATACGTGTAGATCAGCAAGGTGCGAAATTCCGCGGACAGCTGCTTTTGCTGATCCGGCGTGGCGTCGCGCCAGAAGCGACCGGCGGCCAGGGCCGTCATGCGCTGGAAATCCACGTACGGCAAGATCTTGCTTTCCACCAATTCGGTGACGCGCTTGATATCGCCAGCCTGGATCGCCTTGTCGGCCTTGGCCGTGTCAATCACGTCCTGGCTGATGCGTTTGACCAACACGTCCGGCGCTTCCGTCGCAGGGGCGGCCTGGGTGGCGGTGGCAAAGGCGATGGTCGCCATCGCCAGCAGTTGTTTCATCAATTTCATGGTTCTACCTTTCATGGTGTTGCTATGCACCGGCTGGCGTTGATCGCAGCCGTGGTGTTTCTGTACCGGAGTTTACTCCTGGGGCCTGGCCTCGGCGGCCACGGTATTGCTACCAGATGTTACGAGGTCCGCCGGCGCAACGTCGGCCGCAGCGGTCGCTGGCGGGGCTTCCACAGGGGCCGCCTGGGGTTTCGCATCGTACTCCGGCGCATAATCGCTGCTGTCGTTTTTTGGCACTTTGCGGTCGCGGCGGTCCGTATCGCCATCGAAAACCTTGCTTTCGCGCGCCTGCAGGAAGCCGTCGCGGATGAATTCATAGCGGTCCAGCGCGGCCGCTTCCATCAGGTTGGTCGCGTCGAGCAGCGCGGCGCGCTTGTCGACGACGCGCGTCACCGTACCGATATTGCGTACATTGACCGGGTCCTTGTAGCGCCATGGGTCGCCCGTGATATCGAGCGGCAGGGCCACCGTGTCGCGCACGGTCGATGGGCCCAGCAGCGGCAGCATCACGTACGGACCAGGCTGGACACCATACCAGCCCAGGGTCTGGCCAAAGTCTTCGTTATGCTTCGGAATGCCCGCCTGCGAGGCGATGTCGATCAGGCCGAAGATGCCGAAAGTCGAGTTCATGCTGACGCGCACGACGTCCTGCAAGCCCGCCTCGCCTTTGCCTTGCAGCAAGTTATTCACCGCGCTCCACACATCGGACAAGTTGCCGAAGAAGTTGCCCACACCCGTTTGCACGAACGATGGCGTGACCGTCTTGTAGGCCGTGGCGACCGGTTTCAGGGCCACCTTGTCGACGGTGTCGTTGAACTTGAACATGGCGCGGTTATACCCTTCCAGCGGGTCGCGCGGATTGGTGCCGGTAGCGCAAGCGCTCACGCTGGCGGCGATGGCCAGGGCCAGGCCGATACGCGCCAGGCTGCCTTGGGATTGTTTGGTCGACTCGCTCATTTGCTGTCCTTTCCTTCCGCTGCCTTGCTGTAGATGAACTGATTGATCAGGTCTTCCAGCACTGTGGCCGATTGAGTACGGGCAATCTTGTCGCCCTCTGCCAGGTTCGTCAGATCGCCGCCTGCTTCCAGGCCGATATACTGCTCACCCAGCAAACCGGCCGTCAAAATCTTGGCCGAGCTGTCTTTCGGAAATTTATAGCCATCTTCGATGTCGAGTTTCACCAGCGCCTGGTAGGTCTTGTCGTCAAAGCGGATCTCCGCCACGCGCCCCACCACCACGCCAGCGCCCTTGACAGGCGCCTGCGGCTTGAGACCGCCAATATTGTCGAACTTGGCACTAATGGTATACGTCTTGCTGAAAGACAGCGAACTCATATTGCCGGCCTTGAGCGCCAGAAACATCAATGCCGCCACACCCAGCAAGACGAACAAGCCGACCCAGACATCTATAGATTTACGTTGCATAAACAATCCTAAATAATTTTTACTTGCTGCCGCCTGCGCAACATCCTGCCCAGGCCAGCTATTGTTGGCTGATCGGCAATCACTTGCTAAACATCAACGCCGTCATCATGAAATCGAGCCACCACACCATCAACGACGAGATCACCACCGTGCGCGTGGTGGCGCCGGAGACGTCTTCCGGCGTCGGCTGGGCCTGATAACCCTGGAACAGCGCGATGAACGTCACCGCGATGCCGAAGACCATGCTTTTCACATAGGTACCATTGGCGATATCTTTCCAGACATTCACACCGCCCTGCATCTGCGACCAGAACGAGCCTTCATCGACACCGATCAGCACCACGCCCACCAGATAGCTGCCGATGACGCCGACGGCCGTGAAGATGCCGCCCAGGATAGGCATGGCGATCACGCCGGCCCAGAAACGGGGCGCCAGCACGCGCTGGATCGGATTGACGGCCATCATTTCCATGGCCGACAATTGCTCCCCCGCCTTCATCAGGCCGATTTCCGCCGTCAGCGAGGTGCCGGCGCGGCCCGCGAACAGCAGCGCCGTGACGACCGGACCCAGTTCACGCATCAAGGACAACGCCACCAGCTGCCCCAGCGACTGCGTCGCGCCAAAGGTGCTCAGCGTGTAATAACCTTGCAAACCCAATACCATGCCGACGAATAGGCCGGACACGGCGATGATCAGCACCGACCGGCTGCCGATGTAAAACAATTGCTCGATAAGCAAGTGTGGACGGCGCCACAAGCCCCCCGAGGAGGCGATGATGAGGAAGAACGAACGCACGGCAAAGCCGAGGTCTTGTACCGAGTTGCGCAACCATGCTCCGATCGCCGCAAGGAAACGCGCGATCATCGGCCTGCTCCCGCGTGCAAGCCCAGGTCGTCGGCCAGCGACTTGCCGGGATAGTGGAACGGCACGGGGCCATCGGCCTCGGCATTGACGAACTGCTTGACGTACGGATGCGTCGACACGGCCATCTGGGCCGGCGTGCCGTGCGCCACGATCTTGCCAGATGATAGAAAATACACATAATCAGCGATGGCGAAACACTCCTTCACGTCGTGCGATACCAGGATAGACGTGGAACCGAGCGCATCGTTCAGATTGCGGATCAAATTGGCCGTCACGCCCATGGAAATCGGGTCGAGGCCGGCGAACGGCTCGTCGTACATGATCAGTTCGGGGTCGAGCGCGATGGCGCGCGCCAGCGCAACGCGGCGGCCCATGCCGCCGGAGATCTCGGCCGGCTTCAATTGCGCCGCATTGCGCAGCCCCACGGCGTGCAGCTTCATCAGCACCAGGGTGCGGATCAGCTCTTCATTCAGATCCGTGTGTTCGCGCAGGGGGAACGCCACGTTTTCGAACGCCGTCAAGTCCGTAAACAGGGCGCCGTGCTGGAACAGCATGCCCATCTTGCGGCGCATTTGATATAACTCGTCGGTTGCCAGCGTATGCACGATCTGGCCGTCGATATTCACGGAGCCGGAACTGGGGCGCAACTGCCCGCCGATCAGGCGCAATACAGTCGTCTTGCCACTGCCGGAGCCACCCATGACGGCCACAACTTTTCCACGTGGGAAATCCATTTGAAGGCCCGATAAAATCGAACGTTCTCCATAGGCAAAGTGTAAATCACGGATCTCAACAAGATTTGGCACGACGAAGCTCACTATTTTAATGGCGTATTGTAGTGCAGAAACGCCAACCTCTGCTGAGACACCCCTTGGGACAGCCCCGTTAAGGGGAAGAATACAACACTAATGAATCGAAAGTCAGATATTGTAGTGGAAATTTGACCTGTGCATCGCGCCCCTCTCCGATGGCGTTCACGGCTGTCGACTTGATCAGTCAAAATAAGAAAGGCCACGTCGCGCTCCGCGCCGTGGCCCTGTCAAAAAACGAACAATTGCTCGTTAATTAGCGTGGCAGCAGCGATGCCCCCATCAGGAACTCATCGACGGCGCGCGCGCACTGGCGCCCTTCGCGGATGGCCCACACCACCAGCGACTGGCCACGGCGCATGTCGCCGGCGGCAAACACCTTGGCCACTGAGGTCTGGTAGCAGCCGGCACCATCCGTTGTCGCCTTGACATTGCCGCGCGCATCCGTATCGACACCGAACGCTTGCAGCACCTGTTGCACAGGAGAAACAAAACCCATGGCCAGGAAGACCAGGTCGGCTTTCATCTCGAATTCCGAGTTCGGCACTTCGCTCATCTTGCCGTCTTTCCATTCGACTCTGCAAGCGATCAGTTTTTCCACCTTGCCGCCCTTGCCTTCGAAACGCTTGGTGGCCACGGCCCAGTCGCGCTCGCAGCCTTCCTCATGCGAGGACGAGGTGCGCAGCTTGGTCGGCCAGTACGGCCAGACCAGCGGCTTGTTTTCCTGTTCCGGCGGCTGCGGCATCAGTTCGAACTGGGCCACCGAGGCGGCGCCATGGCGGTTCGAGGTGCCCACGCAGTCGGACCCCGTGTCGCCGCCGCCGATCACCACCACGTGCTTGCCCGTCGCCTTGATCTGGTCCTTGAGCTTGTCACCCGCGTTGACCTTGTTTTGCAGGGGCAGGAAATCCATGGCGAAATGCACGCCTTTCAGTTCGCGGCCCGGCACGGGCAAGTCGCGCGGCTGCTCGGCGCCGCCCGCCATGATGACAGCGTCAAATTCTTTTTCCAGGTCTTCCGGGAAAATGGTTTCCTTGGCCCAGTTGTTGACATGGGCAGGGAAATCCTTGCCGACCAGTACGCTGGTGCGGAAGACCACGCCTTCGGCTTCCATCTGTTTTACGCGCAAGTCGATGTGCGATTTTTCCATCTTGAAGTCAGGGATGCCATAACGCAACAAACCACCGACCCGGTCGCTCTTTTCAAACACGGTGACGGCATGGCCGGCGCGCGCCAGCTGCTGCGCCGCCGCCAGGCCGGCAGGGCCGGAACCGACGATGGCCACTTTCTTGCCGGTGCTGAAAGGGGCCGGCTGCGGCGTGACCCAGCCGTGCTCCCAGCCCATGTCGATGATCTTATGCTCGATCGACTTGATGCCGACCGGATCTTCGTGGATGCCCAGGGTGCAAGCCGATTCGCACGGCGCCGGGCAGATGCGGCCGGTAAATTCCGGGAAGTTGTTGGTCGAATGCAAGATGTCGAGCGCTTCGCGGTAAGCGCCGCGGTACACCAAGTCATTCCAGTCAGGAATGATGTTGTTCACGGGGCAACCCGTGGTGCAGAAGGGAATGCCGCAATCCATGCAGCGCGCGCCTTGCACGGTGGCTTGCGCATCCGACAGGTGCAGCACGAATTCCTTGTAGTTCTTCAGGCGCGCGGCAGGCTCCAGATAGTGCTCGTCCTGGCGCTTGAATTCCATGAAGCCGGTAATTTTACCCACGATAGTTCCTTTGTATTTTTAGCTGGCGGGAGCGGCGCGGCCGCTCCCTTTACATTCTTCTCGGCTGGCTCAGGCGGCGACGGCTTGTACTTCCATGGCGGCGTCCGCTGCCATTTCAATCAGCGCACGCTTGTATTCGTTCGGAAAGACTTTCACGAACTTGCCGCGCGCCGCGGCCCAATCGTCGAGCAGGACGCGGGCACGGGTGCTGCCCGTGTGCTTGAAGTGACGCTCGATCAGGCGCTTGAGGATGACCTCGTCGGCTTCCGGCACGCCGTCGCGGTGCTGGGTATGCCAGGCGTCGCGGTCGAGATGCTGTTCCGCTGCCGACACGACCTTGTCCAGGCTGACCATGGCCGTGTTGCATTTGGTGGCAAAGTCGCCGGCCGGGTCATACACATAGGCGATGCCGCCCGACATGCCGGCCGCGAAGTTGCGTCCTGTGTTGCCCAGCACCACGACGGTGCCCCCCGTCATGTATTCGCAGCCATGATCACCCAGGCCCTCGACCACCGTGGTGGCGCCCGAGTTGCGCACGGCAAAGCGCTCACCGGCCACGCCATTGAAGAAGGCTTCGCCGGCAATGGCGCCGTACAGCACCGTGTTGCCGATGATGATGTTGTCCACGGCCCAGCCACGGAATTCCGTATTCGGCCGCACGATGATGCGTCCGCCCGACAAGCCTTTACCGACGTAATCGTTGCCCTCGCCCACCAGGTCGATCGTGATGCCGTGCGCCAGGAAGGCGCAGGCCGACTGGCCCGCCGTGCCTTGCAACTGAATGTGGATGGTGTCGTCCGGCAAACCGGCGTGGCCATATTTCTTCGCCACTTCGCCGGACAGCATGGTGCCCACCGTGCGGTTGACGTTGCGCACCGGCGAGATGAAGGAGACGCGTTCGCCCTTCTCCAGCGCCGCGCGCGCTTGCGCGATCAGCTTGTGGTCCAGCGCCTTCTCCAGCGCATGGTCCTGGAATTCCACGTGGCGGCAGGCTTGGCCGCTTGGTGTCTCCGGCTTGTAGAAGATGGCCGAGAAGTCCAGGCCCTGCGCCTTCCAGTGCGAAATCGCCTTCGATTTATCCAGCAAATCGACGCGGCCGATCAATTCGTCATACGTGCGGATACCCAGCTGCGCCATCAATTGACGGGCTTCTTCGGCAACGAAGAAGAAGTAATTGACGACATACTCGGGCTTGCCGGAAAACTTGGCGCGCAGCACCGGATCTTGCGTGGCCACGCCCACCGGGCAGGTGTTCAAATGGCATTTGCGCATCATGATGCAGCCTTCGACCACCAGCGGCGCCGTGGCGAAACCGATTTCGTCAGCGCCCAGCAGGGCGGCGATGACCACGTCGCGGCCCGTCTTCATCTGGCCATCGGCCTGCACGCGGATGCGGCTGCGCAAGCCATTCAAGACCAGCGTTTGTTGCGTTTCTGCCAGACCCAGCTCCCACGGCGTACCCGCATGCTTCACGGACGACAATGGCGAGGCGCCCGTGCCGCCATCGTGGCCGGCGACGACCACATGGTCGGCTTTCGCCTTGGTGACACCGGCGGCGACCGTGCCGATGCCCACTTCCGACACCAGTTTCACGGAAATCGAGGCGCGTGGATTGGCGTTTTTCAAGTCATGGATCAGCTGCGCCAGATCTTCGATCGAATAGATATCGTGGTGCGGCGGTGGCGAAATCAGGCCCACGCCCGGCACGGAGAAACGCAGGCTGGCGATGTATTCGGACACTTTATGGCCTGGTAACTGGCCGCCTTCGCCCGGTTTCGCGCCTTGCGCCATCTTGATCTGGATCTGGTCGGCCGAGTTCAGGTAGGCGGCCGTGACGCCGAAACGTCCCGACGCCACCTGCTTGATGCGCGAGCGCATGGAATCGCCTTCCTGCAGCGGAATATCGACGACGATCTGCTCGGCGCCCACGATGGAAGCCATGGTGTCGCCCTGGCGGATCGGGATGCCCTTCAATTCCTGCGTGTAGCGGTTCGGATCTTCGCCGCCCTCGCCCGTGTTCGACTTGCCGCCGATGCGGTTCATGGCCACTGCCAGGGTCGCGTGCGCTTCCGTGCTGATGGAGCCGAGCGACATGGCGCCCGTAGCGAAGCGCTTGACGATTTCCTTGGCCGGTTCCACTTCGTCGAGCGGTATGGCCTTGGTCGGGTCGAGCTTGAATTCGAACAGGCCGCGCAGGGTCAGGTGGCGACGGCTCTGGTCGTTGATGATTTGCGCGTACTCCTTGTAGCTGGAGAAATTGTTGCTGCGCGTGGAATGCTGCAACTTCGCAATCGCATCCGGCGTCCACATGTGGTCTTCGCCACGCACGCGGAAGGCGTATTCGCCACCTGCGTCGAGCTTGTCCGCCAGCACGGGATCGTTGCCGAAGGCCAGCGCATGCAGGCGCAGCGCTTCTTCCGCCACTTCAAACACGCCGATGCCTTCCACGTTCGAGGCCGTGCCCTTGAAGTATTTGTCCACCAGCGATTTATTCAAGCCGATGGCTTCAAAGATTTGCGCACCGCAGTACGACATATACGTCGAAATACCCATCTTCGACATGACTTTCATCAAGCCTTTGCCGACCGCCTTGGTGTAGTTATAAATGGCTTTCTCGGCCGACAAATCGCCGGGCAAGCCGTGCGCCATCTCTGCCAGCGTTTCCATGGCCAGGTACGGGTGGACGGCTTCCGCGCCATAGCCTGCCAGCAGGGCGAAATGGTGCGTTTCGCGGGCCGAGCCCGTTTCCACGACGAGGCCGGTGGAGGCGCGCAAGCCCTTGCTCACCAGGTGCTGGTGCACGGTCGAGGTGGCCAGCAGCGCGGGGATCGCCACCTGGTCGGCGCAAATGGCACGGTCCGAGACGATCAGGATGTTGTGGCCCGACTTGACGGCGTCGACGGCTTCCGCGCACAGCGAGGCCAGGCAGGCTTCCACGCCTTCCTTGCCCCAGGCCAGCGGGTAGCAGATATCCAGTTCATACGACTTGAACTTGCCGCCCGTGTGGGCGCTGATGTTGCGCAAACGCGTCATGTCGTCAAAGCCCAGCACGGGCTGCGCCACTTCCAGGCGCATCGGCGGGTTGACGTTGTTGGTATCGAGCAAGTTCGGTTTCGGGCCGATGAAGGACACCAGCGACATCACCATCGCTTCGCGGATCGGGTCGATCGGCGGATTCGTCACTTGCGCGAACAGTTGCTTGAAGTAGTTATACAAAGGCTTCAATTTGTTCGACATGACGGCCAGCGGCGAGTCATTGCCCATCGAGCCCGTCGCCTCTTCGCCAGCCACGGCCATCGGCGCCATGAGGAATTTCAAGTCTTCCTGCGTGTAGCCGAACGCCTGCTGGCGATCCAGCAGCGATGGCTGCTCTTTTTCGCCCTGGGCGCGGTCCTGTTTCGCCTGGCCTTCGGCCAGCTTGATCTCGTCGAGCTTGATGCGTACCGAGTTGATCCACGCTTTATATGGCTTGGCGTTGGCGTAGGTGTTTTTCAGTTCCTGGTCGTCGATGATGCGGCCCGCTTCCAGGTCGATCAGGAACATTTTGCCAGGCTGCAAGCGCCATTTCTGGATGATTTTCGATTCCGGGATCGGCAGCACGCCCGATTCCGACGCCATCACCACCAGGTCGTCGTCCGTGACGATATAACGGGCCGGACGCAAGCCGTTGCGGTCCAGCGTGCCGCCGATATGGCGGCCGTCCGTAAACGCCATGGCGGCGGGGCCGTCCCACGGTTCCATCATGGCTGCGTGGTATTCATAGAAGGCGCGGCGGTTGTCATCCATCGTCGTGTGGTTTTCCCACGCTTCCGGAATCATCATCATCATCGCCTGGGCGATCGGATAACCGGCCATCAACAGCAGTTCCAGCGCATTGTCGAAGCACGCCGTGTCGGACTGGCCTTCATAGATCAGCGGAAATAGCTTTTGCAGGTCGTCGCCCAGCACGGCCGACTTCATCACGCCTTCGCGCGCGCGCATCCAGTTGAAGTTGCCTTTCACCGTGTTGATCTCGCCATTGTGCGCGATCAAACGGTAGGGGTGGGCCAGCGGCCATTCGGGGAAAGTATTCGTCGAGAAACGCTGGTGCACCAGGGCCAGGGCCGAGATGCAGCGCGCATCCTGCAAGTCCTTGTAATACACGCCCACCTGGTCGGCCAGCAGCAAGCCCTTGTACACAATCGTGCGCGCCGACATCGATGGCACGAAGAATTCCTTGCCGTGCAGCAGCTTCAAGGCCTGGATGGCATGGCCCGACGATTTGCGGATCACATACAGTTTGCGCTCGAGCGCGTCGGTGACCATGATGTCCGGACCGCGGCCGATGAAAATCTGGCGGATGACCGGTTCCTTGGCGCGCACGGTGGGCGACATCGGCATGTCCGTGTCGATGGGCACGTTGCGCCAGCCCAGCACGACTTGGCCCTCGATGCGCACGGCGCGTTCGATTTCCTGTTCGCAAGCGATGCGCGACGCGTGTTCCTTCGGCAGGAAGACCATGCCCACGCCGTATTCGCCAGGCGGCGGCAATTCCACGCCCTGCTTGGCCATTTCTTCGCGGTAGTACTGGTCAGGAATCTGGATCAGGATGCCGGCGCCATCGCCCATCAGCGCATCGGCGCCCACGGCGCCCCGGTGATCGAGGTTTTTCAGAATCAGCAAACCCTGTTCGACGATCGAATGGGTCTTGTTGCCCTTGATATGGGCGACGAAACCGACGCCGCAGGCATCGTGTTCATTGGCTGGGTCGTACAGGCCTTGCGCTTTCATGGGCTCTCCGCTGCAGTGAGTATCGAAAACCTAGAGTAGTGCAACGCAACAAAAAACTCAACTAGAATAATTAGGGTCGGAGTCGGATTAAATTCAATTTTGAAGCTCTAAAAATTTAATAGGGACATAGTCGAACCAAATTCAATAAAACGTCAGAAAGAAACCATTTTTTGTTTTAAATGCGAATGTTTGTCAATTGGCATCCGTTGCGGCCGCGATTTTGCGGGGACGGCCCCGCTTGGCTGGCAGTACTTGCCGCTGCATTTTCTGCTCCAGCGCCTGCTTGAAAGCGTCGGAGCCCAGCGGCCAGCCCTTCAGTACGGCCTCTTCCACCACCTTCACCTGGCTGCTGCCCAGGCCTTGCTCGACCAGGCGCAGATACGCCGCTTCGCGGTCGAACGGCGTGTTGCCCAGACCCCAGTACAGGGCATGGTCGGTGATGAGAGGATCGGGGCGCACGCCGGCATGGTGGGCATAGCTGGACCATGCATGGTCCAATGCCTGGGCCGCCAGGCCCGTTTGCACGGGCACGCATTCCAGGTAGCGGCAGCAAGTCAGGAAGAAATTGTCGGCATCGATGACGGAGGTTTTGTAGCGTCCCTGCCACAAAGCACCTTCGCGGCCGTATTTTTGATTGAAATACGGCACGTAATAGCGTCCCAGCCACTGCATCAGCTGTCCCAGCCCCGTGGCATCGCCAGGCGTGGCCAACAAATGTAGCTGATCAGGCAATAAAACGTAGGCGTGGATGGCCACCTTGAACATTTTCGCCCCCGTTTTCAGCCAGGACAAAAATTGCGCGTAGTCAGCCGCGTCCTGGAACACGCTCTGGCGGTTGCTGCCGCGCTGGATCACGTAATGGGGCAACGCTGGAATGATAAGGCGGGGTAAACGGGCCATGGCAGAATCGAAAAATGAAGGCTAAGGCCTTGATTTTACACACTTGTACGTATGAGACGCGACTCTGACCCTGTTTTATTGAAAATACCGGAAAAAACGATCGACTCTGTCCCTTTTTTGCAGCCACCCCGCTTGCGGGTGGCTGGCATCGAGTATCAGGACAGATTAAAGCTGGCTGACAGGCTGTAACCCTCGCCATACGCGCTGCGCAGCGGCAAGTCCTGGCCCAGGCCCGTCTTGGCTTTCTTGCGCAGGCGGTACACGAGCATGTCGACCCGCCGGCCCGCATCGGGATCTTCGCCGCCCATGCCGGCCACGATGACGTCGCGCGGCACGGGGCGGGTGTTGATGGTCAACAGGTGCAGGAAGTTGAATTCCTTTTCCGTCAGGGCGATGACGGCGCCCATCAGCTCAAGTTGGCGTGCGCTTACTTTCAAGGTCCACTTGCCCGGCTCGGGCACAGGGTCTTGCGGGCCGACGCGGCGGTCGAGCGCCTCGATGTGGGCGGCCAGTTCGGGAAACTTGATCGGCTTGGTGAGATAGTGGTCGGCACCCAGGCGCAAGCCCAGGATGCGGCTGTCGAAAGCGACACGCCCCGTCAGCACCAGCACGCCGATGTGCGGATACAGCTGGCGCATGCGGGGGATGACATTGAAGCCGTCTTCGTCAGGCAAGCCCAGGTCCAGCACCACCACGCCGACATTGCCATGGCTCAACGCCATCCACATCCCGCCAGCGGAGCTGGTGATATGGACTTCATGTTCGAGCTCAACGAGAAACTCCGCCATGTCTTCGGCGTACTCCAGATTGTCTTCGACGATCAGTATTTTCGTCATTGCAACGCCATTCTTCCGTTAGTGAGCTACCGTGGGCAAACCATGCCATTCACTTCTGCACCATGATGGACGGCCTGATAGGTTTACGTCAAGGAATTATCACGGTTGCCTTCAGCGGAAGCAAGGCTTTTCCTTGTCTGGACAGGAAGCGGCAGCCAAATGCGGAAAAGCGCCCCGCCTTCGGGCAGATTATGCCCCAGCAAACTTCCCCCATGCACCTCGACGACGGCGCGCGCCATGTACAGGCCCAGGCCCGCACCCGGATGCGTGGCATGGCTTCCACGGCTGCCTTTTTCAAACAATTGCGCCAGTTCTTCTTCCCGCAAGCCAGGTCCCGCATCGCGCACGCACAGGGCCACGCCGCCCTCGGGCACCAGCCTGGCCGACACGGTGATGCTGCTCCCCGGCGGGCTGAACTTGACGGCATTGTCCAGCAGGATTTTCAGGCACAGGGCCATGCCGGGCACGTCGCAGCGCAGTCTGGCCGGCAAGTCCTCGTCCAGTTCCAGCTGCACGCGGTGGCTGGCCGGCACGCTGGCGGCGGCCTGCTGCAGCAAGGCCAGCGGCGCGATGCCGTCGGCGGCCCGCTCGCGGCCCAGCGCCGCCATGCGCTCGGGCGACAGATAATCGTCGATCATGCCCAGCAGGCGGTCGACGGCCGTCTGGATTTTCACGTAGCGCTTGCGCGTGGCCTCGTCGGCGTCTTTCGACGTCGAGACGAGGCGCTGGATGGCGCCGTCGATGGTGGCCAGCGGCGTGCGAAATTCATGCGACAGCATCGAGGCGAAGCGCTTCTGCTCCTTTTCCCGTTCCGCTTCCTGTGCCTGGACAGCGCTGACGTCGCGCAGGGTGCCCACGACGGTTTCACCCCGCCCCGGTGCGGCGGGCACGATGGTCGAGCTGATTTCCAGCGCCAACAGATGCCCGTCGGCATGTGGCAGTTCCACTTCGCGCAGCAGGGATAAACGGCTGGTGTCGCCAGCGTGCCAGCGCTGCAAGCGGGCCGGCAGGTCTTGCGCCAGGCGCGCCGCGTGCTCGCGCAAGGCGGGCAAGTCATGGCCCGTCAGGCGCTGCGCGGCGGGGCTGATGTAGAGTAATTCGAGGGTAGTGGCGTCGAGCAGGAAGGCCGCATCGCGGCCGTGTTCGGCCAGCAGGCGGAACTGCGCTTCGCCCGCCCGCGCACGCAGCAGGGCGCGGCGCAACTGGACGAAACGCAGCGCCATCAGGATGGCGCCGGCAAACAGCAAGAGGAAAAAGGGCAGCATGCTTTATACCTGGCAAGAAAGAAGCGCCAAGTATAAGCGTGCCGCAGCGTTAGTCTTCCAGTGGAGCGAAAATCTGCTGCAAGTCTTCCTGCGTGAGTGCCATCTTCTGCGCTTCGCCTTCGGCCAGGATCGATTGCGCCAGCTCCGATTTCTTTTGCTGCAGCAGCTGGATTTTTTCTTCCAGCGTGCCCTTCGCGATCAATTTGTAGACGAACACGGGCTTGTCCTGGCCGATGCGCCAGGCACGGTCGGTGGCCTGGTTTTCCGCCGCCGGATTCCACCACGGATCGTAGTGGATCACCGTGTCGGCCGCCGTCAGGTTCAGGCCCACGCCGCCCGCTTTCAGGCTGATCAGGAAGATGGGCACGGCGCCCTGCTGGAAGGCCGCCACTTGGGCGCCCCGGTCCTTCGTCTCGCCAGTCAGCAAGGCATACGGAATGTCGCGCGATTCCAGCTCTTCCTCGATCAATTCCAGCATGCTGGTAAATTGCGAGAAGACGAGGATCTTGCGCCCTTCGTCGAGCAAGTCTTCCACCATCTGCATCAAATCAATCAGCTTGGCTGAACCGGCCGACTGCTTCTTCGCCGGCAAGGATTTCACCAGACGGGGATCGCAGCAGACCTGGCGCAGTTTCAGCAGCGCTTCGAGGATGACGATCTGGCTGCGCGCCACGCCCTTCTTGTCGATTTCTTCGCGTACTTTTTGATCCATCGCCAGACGCACGGTTTCATACAGGTCGCGCTGCGGTCCCGTCAGCTCCACCTTGCGCACCATTTCCGTCTTCGGCGGCAGTTCCTTGGCCACATTGTCCTTCGTGCGGCGCAGCAGGAACGGTTTGATGCGGCGGTTCAGCAGCATGCGGCGCAGCGGATCGTCCTGGCGCTCGATCGGATGGCGGAACTGGGTGTTAAACGTCTTCTCGTCGCCCAGCAAACCCGGCAGCAGGAAGTGGAATTGCGACCACAGTTCGCCGAGGTGATTTTCCAGCGGTGTGCCGGACAGACACAGGCGGTGGCGCGCGCGCAGCAGGCCCGCGCTTTGCGCCGCCTTGCTGCGCGTATTCTTGATGTAATGCGATTCGTCCAGGATGACCAGGTGGAAATCGTGCTCGCGCAAGGTTTCCTCGTCGCGCGGCAACAGCGCGTAGGTGGTCAGCACCAGGTCGCATTGGTCGATCTGGTCGAACTGCTGGGCGCGGTCCTTGCCTTGCAGCAGCAACACTTTCAGGCTGGGCGCGAACTTGGCCGCCTCATCCTGCCAGTTGCCCATCAGGCTGGTCGGTGCAATCACGAGAGCCGGATGCGTGAGGCGTCCCGCTTCCTTTTCCACCAGGATATGCGCCAGGGTCTGCACGGTTTTACCGAGACCCATGTCATCGGCCAAAATACCGGCCAGGTCATGGTCGCGCAGGAATTGCATCCACGCCAGGCCATCGGCCTGGTAGTCGCGCAGGGTGGCCTGCAGCCCGGCTGGCGCCGCCACTTTTTGCACGGAACCGAACTGGCTCAGCTTGCGGCCCATGGCGCGCAATTGCTCGCCGCCCGTCCAACGCAGTTCCAGGCTCCGCGCCAGTTCTTCCAGCCGCGCCGCGTCCAGGGTCGACATGCGCACCGCATGTTTGATCTTGTCGCTGAAATACAGTTCCCCCAAGGTGTTGAGGATGGGGCGCACCCTGCCCCACGGCAGCGCGACGCGCGTGCCGTCCGGCAAGGTCGCCAGCATCTGGTCATCATCGGCATGCGCTTCGATAACTTTCGGATTGAAATCGTTGGGCGCGTTGCGGATCAGCTGCACCAGCACGGGCAGCAGCGGCACTCTTTCGTGATTCACGACGATGCCCAGTTCCAGCTCGAACCAGGCGTTGCCGCTGTCCGGGTCCTGGTCGTCGATCTCCGCGTACCAGTCACCGGCTTCGCTGACGTCGTAGCGGTACTTGGCCGTCTTTTCCACGATCCAGCCCTGCTTCCGCAAGGCGTCGATGCCGGACTCGGCAAAACGCAGCCATTCCGCCTGGGAAGGCAGTTGCAAGGCGCCCTTCAAGCCGCTCAAGGGGGCCGCGCCCGGCTTCTTGAATTGCAGCTCGGCCAGGGTGGCCAGCGCGCGCGCTTCATCGAGCGTATTTCTCTGGATAATTTCCGTCACCTCGCCCACTTGCCGCACCACGCGCTGCGACGGGTCGAACGCGACGCGCTCGCCATCGTAGTCGTAGGACAGCACGGCGAAATCGCTCCAGCGCTGCGCGCTGCCATCGGCCAGCAGGGCGCTGTCGAGCAGCAAGACCGGTTGCGCGGGCACATCCTTGCGCAAGCGCTGCGGCAACGGTTGCGGCAGCGGCATCAAATGCTGCAAGCCTTGCGCCAGCAGCAGTTGCGACACGCGCACCTTGTCGTTCGCATTCAAGGGCGGCGCCTGTGCCACCAGCGCTTGTAGATCGGCGAGGGAAATGTCGGAGCCGCCCTGGTTCAGTTCCAGCACGCCGCACGACAGATTGTCGATGTACCACGGCGGATCGGTGGGCAGCATGTAGTCGATCTGGTCGGCGCCATGGTGCTTCGCACCTTCCGGCGGGTCCACTTGCCAGCCCAGGCGCATGGTCTTGCCTTCGTCGCGCCAGAACAGGCGCGCGGGACGCACGGGACCTTCCTTCAATGGATACACGAGGCCATTGCCGACGTCGGCCCAGGAATTGGCCCACAACAGTTTATCCTGCTCGGCCAGCATTTTCAGCAGGGCCGCACCCACCTTGCCCTTCGGCTCCGTGGCGCTGCCCGTCTGCGAATTCTGCCCGCTGCGCATGGCCACGAAGAAACGCACGAGGTCTTCGTCGGCTGGCGTCAAAAACGTGGGCGGCGCCGACAGCAGCGAAAAGATCTCGCTGATGGGAGTAGCGGCCGCCACGTCGCCATTCGGCCGCAGCCGCGCCTTGTACAGGCACAGGGCCACGTGGCGGCCACCGCTGGTGGGCGCCAGCACGTAGATCAATCGATGCTGGTTGAGTTTGGGGTCTGGTTCGGCAATGCTCAGCACGGCCTTCGGATGGGCGGCAGCCTCCACCCGCTGCAGCCAGGTGGCCACGGCATACGGCAAAGGCGCTCCCGGCGCGCTGGCCGGGGCAACTGGGGTTTCACTGGTTTCGTCGCGGGTAAAATCCATGGGGCGCATTTTTGTGTAAAGGTCGTATCCAAATCGGCAACAGGCAATATTATCCGCCATACAGGCGTTGCTGGCTTGATTCACACACGCTCTTTGAACAGTTTTAATGCGCGATGCCTAAAAAATAAGTAGTTAATACGACACTTGGGGCCCGCAAGCGGCAAAAAAGGCCCTTCACCGGCCATCTTCGCCGCCCCTGGATGGTTCTTGTCAGGCCGGCACAGTTTCTTCTTCCGCCACGCTGGCGGCCTCGACTACCGGTGCCGTGCTCGTATCGGCTGGCGTAAAGTTGCGCAAAAACAAGAAGAACTGGCCCATCATCTGCGTCCACAATTGCAGATTGATATTCAGGTACTCCTTGCTGACGCCGCCGGCGACCAGCACATCCATTTCCAGCACGACGAAATCGCCATGCTGGGCCACGCGGGCAAAACGCTTGCTGCGGTGCCATTCGGCCAGCAAGCCGGCCGGCAAATCGCCGCCCTGCACGCGTAGCGGACAGCTCAAGGTCAGGTCTGCATACTGGCCAGGCGCCGCTTCATTGCCCCACAGCACTTGAAAGCCGATGCCATGGCTGGCACTGTGCAGGCGCACGACGCCGTCGTGTTCGATGCTCGTCACGGCGCAGCCGGCCGCCTTGATGGCCTCGGCCGTTTGTTCCGCATTCAGGGTGGTCAGCAAGTTATTGGTGGTGTTTTCCATCGTCATTCCATTCATTTCAAAATAAAATTATTGGGGTGCCGGCGCGGGAGCGGCCGGAGTGTCACTTGTTTGACGCGCATCAAAGCGGCCCTGGTACAGCTGGTCGCCATACTGCTGGGCGATTTGCTCGAGCTTGACCCGGCTTTGCGCGGCGAACGGCTGGCGCGCCTGCATGACGTCCAGTACAGTGAGACCTTCATACGCTTGCAGGATTTCCTGCCCGGCCGCATACAGCTGGGCATTCTTGCTCTCGCAGCGCGCCAGGGCGCCGCGCTGCGACGCCACTTCGCCGTCGAGGCGCGCACGCTCCGCTTCGATCTGCTTGCCCGTGGCGGCCAGCTGATCGCTGGCCTGGCGCAATTGCGCCAGATTGGCCGTTGCCTCTTGCGCGGCGGCGGCGCTGCGCTGTTGCTGCTCGCCCAGTTTTTCCCGCTGCGCGCGCTCTTGCGCCAGCTGCGACTGGCTGCGGGCCAGCTCCTTTTTCACGCCATCGCTGGCGGCCACGGCCACGGGCGCAGCCTTGGCGGCAGGCCCGCCCTTGGCTTTCAGCACTTCCAGCTCGCTACGCGTCTGCTGCAATTGCGCCGTGACATTGCGCAACTCGGCACGCAGGCGCTCTTCCATGCTTTGCCCCTTCTGTCCCTGCGCCTGGGCAGCGCCAGCGGCCAGCAGCATCAGCAGTAAAACCGGCACGCGCGTTTTGTTGAATATCAACATCATGGCTCCTTAAAAACGCGCGTTCAGTTCGATTTGCAGGGTGTCGATCGACAGCGCCGAACCGAACACTTCGCGGCTCGACGTCCAGCGGCCGTTCAACCAGGTATTCTTGTCGAGCGCATACGCGCCACCCAGGTAGTAGCCGCGCGCATTCGTGCCGCCCAGGTGGAAGGTGGAATCGTTGTAAGCGTCAGGCAAGGCATCCGGTTCGATGCGCTTGTAGCCAAGCAGCACATTCCAGTCGCCGCGCGCCGCCGGGCTGGCCTTGCCCAGGGTCGCCTGCAGCATGTAGGCATTGCCGCCGCTCTTGAAATCGGCTTGCGAAACACCGCCCGTGCCGCCGAAGTTGTTCATGATGCCGCCCTTGGCGCGCGCCCACATGTCACTCTTGTCGTAGGCCATGTTGCGCACATAGTCGCCTTCGATGCGCAAGTCCTTGCCGCCGGCCACCTTGCTATCCCAGCGCGCATTCAGATTGGCCAGGCGGAACTTCGAGGCCAGGCCCACGAATTGCGGCTGCGGCGTGTTCGCCGGATCGAGCGGGTTCAAGGCGATATTGCGCAGCAGCATCAAGCTATTGCCCTTTTGCATGCTCGATGGACGCGACCAGTCCGTGCTGCAGCCATCGGCGCCCGCGTACAGCGCGCACGGCTGCGAATATTCGCCGCTGATGTTGCGGAAGTTGTAGTAGGCCAGGGCGCCGCGCAATTGATGCTCACTATTGATTTTCCACGCGGCACCCACCTGCGCACCCAGCAGCCATTTGTTTTCGCTGGACATTTTTGCCTGGCTGCGGCTAGGCGCATTGTCGGACGAATACTCGAGCGGAATCAGGCCCAGGGTGCCGAAGACGGTGACGTCCTTGCTCTCGCCCACCGGCTGTTGCAGCTTGGCGGCGATGCCGTCAAAATTGAGTTCGCTGGAAAACAGTTCGTCGCCCGACACGAACGGGTTATCGAAGCGGCCCGCCGTCAGTTTCAGCCAGGAAGCGGGCTGGTACGACAGCCAGGCCTGGTCCAGCCAGATGTTTTTCTTGCCCAAGCCACCACCGAGGGTTTGCGTGGTGGACACGGGGCTGTCGTCGTTGCCGCTGGCCAGGCGGATGCCCGCTTGCGTGCTGTCGGAAATATCGGCCAGGATGCCCAGGCGGGCACGCGCGCGCAGCAAGTGCTTGCGGTCTTCGCGCGTGTTCAGCAGCGCCGGCAGGGCCAGGTTGGTGTTCGCATTGACGTCGTAGCCGCTACCGCTGTTGAGCGAGCGCCAGTCGATTTCGATATTGCTGTTGGCCATGTCGTAGTAGCGCGATTCGTAGCGCGCGCGCACATCGCCTTCGACGCGGATGCGCTTGCTCCAGGCCGGCGTCTCATTCGGCGCCGCCCAGCCGCCCGCCTTCGCCTCGGCCAGCACTTGTCCCTTGATCTCGTCGCGGATCTGCTCGCGTACGGTTTGTGAAAGATACGGCACGCGCACGTCGCCTGGCTGTACCTGCGCCAGGGCGGCCGGCGCGGCGGCCGGACGCGCTTGCGCCGCGGCCAGTGCTTCGCTCTGCGCCTGCGCCAGCAGCGCCTCGCCGGCATCCTTGTTCAGGGCGCCACTCTGAATCAGGCCGCGTATCAGTTTGACCATGGTGCTGTCAGCCGGTGCTTGCGCCTGGGCTTGTACGGCGCCAGCCGCCACGCTCAGGGCCAGGGCAGCGAGCGCCAGCGGAAGGCGGCGCAGGCGCTGTGAGGGAGAAAATAAGGAATTCATTGTTTCTTTCGGTAAAAATTAAAATGAATGTGTGCACTTACGGCCGGCGGCCTTTAATGGATACTCTCGCCGGAAAACGCAACGACGCCGGTGGCCGCTCATCGGCGCGGAAGTCGCGCACCATGGCCAGCACCTGCTCATCCGTCTGCGCATTGCCCGTGCCTTGCACAAGGTGGACCTTCGTCGTCTTGCCTTCCGTATCGAGCCACAGGTCGACGCGGATGTCGGCGAATGCCAGCTGGCGCGTGCGCGGGTCGCGGGCGAACGCCATCTGCAAGGCATTGGCCACATAGCGGCCATACGATCCCGCGCCGAGGCCGCCGCCACCGCCGCTGCCGCTCATGCCGCCGCCGCGCCCGGCCTGGATGCCGAAGGCGTCGCTGCCGGCCTGCGCCGCGCCGTCGATGGTGACGGGGTCGCCCTTGTCCGGCGACGGACTTTCCGGCGCGTCATCCATGGGCTTGTCGGCCGGCGTCGGTTCCGGCTCCGACACTTCCGGCACCACCTTGTCGGGCGTCGGCTCCGGCAGTTTTTCCGGTTCCGGCGGCGGCGGTGGCGGCGGTGGCAGCATCAGCATCGGCGGCGGCGCCACTTCGCGCTTGGTGGCCGCCGTGTCGGACAGCAAATACCAGACCAGCGCGGCCAGACCAGCGGCCAGCAGCGCGCCGCCGGCCACGCCGCCCCAGCGGCGCCACCACTGCGCCGCGCCCGACGCTTCCGAGGCGGCCATCTTCATCATGTCGTCACGCTTCACCTTGCGCTCCTCATGCCGGCTTGCCGGTCACCAGGCCCACCTGGTTCAGGTCGATGCGGCGCAGCAAGTCGAGCACTTCGACCACTTTCGCGTATTGCACGGCAGCATCGCCGCGCACGATCACGGGAAAGTCGGGCGTGAGGGCCTTTTCCGTGCGCAGCCGCTCTTCCAGCTCGGGCAGGGTGACGGGATAGGCATCGAGGAAGACCTGGCCCGCGTTGTCGATGGTGATGGCCTTGGTCTTCGGTTTTTCCAGCGCCATGGCCGAGCTGGCCTTGGGCAGGTCGACCTTGATGCCGGGAATGCTGGCGTTGCTGGTCAAAATGAAGATCACCAGCACCACCAGCAGCACGTCGACGAAGGGCGTGATGTTGATGCCGCCGCTACGCTTGCGGGGGGTAAACTTGGCGGAGGTGGCCATGGTTATGTGCCCCTCACGCCTGTTGCAGCACGGGACGCATCTGGCGTCCGTCGCCCTGCTCTTCAGCCAGGCGCGTGGCAAATTCATCGACGAAGACAGCCATATCGGCGACGATGGCGTCCGAACGCGAGGACAGCCAGTTGTAGCCGAACAGCGCGGGAATCGCCACGCCCAGGCCCGCAGCCGTACACAGCAACGCTGCCGCCATCCCCGGCGCCACCGAGTTGATGTCCACGGCGCCGGCCATGGCCGCCACGACGAACACCAGCATGATGCCGATCACGGTGCCGAACAGGCCGACATACGGCGCGCCTTCGATGGTGGTCGAGAGCCAGATCATGCGTTTCGACATGCGCTCGCTTTCGCGCACCATCACGCCATCCATGGCGGCGCGGATGGCGCCGATCGTCGCGTTCGACACGGCATTCAGGTCGTAGCCGCGGTCGTGGCGACGGCGCATTTCGTCGATGGCCACGTCATACAAACGCCACAGCGAGGAATCGGTCTTCACGGAGGCGCTCAGCTTGCCGTTGCGCGCCAGGTGATCGAGCGGCGCACCGGCCGCTTCGTGGAACGACTGCATGAATTGCGCATTCGCGCGCGCGATGGCGCCATAGCTGCGGCCCTTGCCGATCATGATGATCCACGACAAGGCCATCATCAGGCCCAACAGGCCGACGACGATCCAGGCGTCGAGCGGCATGGCGGCGACGATGAAGCCGAAATGGCTTTTGCCGGCCTGCTGTTCATCGGCGCCAAACACGGCCAGGCGCGATTCGGAACCTTGCGAAACGGCGTCTGCCAGCAACAGCGCATCGGGACGGGCCGTGCGCGACAGGCGCAGCTCGTCGATGGCGCCCGTGAAGTTGCCCAGGGTGGCGGTGCCGGTGGCGACCGGCGGCACGTCGGCGCCTACCGAGGCGGCGGTCGTCAACGCCGGCAGGGCGGTGGCCAGCGAGACGGCTGGGCGGCCACCCACGTACAGGGCCACGTTGTTCTTGTCGGCCTTGACCGCCAGGTGCGACCATTGTGCGGCCTGGATCGGCTGGCCCGGCTTGCTGCGCTGGCCATTCACCTGCACGAACGGCACGCCCTGATCGATACCGATCAGCAATTCATTGGCGCCGTCGCGGCGCGCATACAGCACTTGCTGCGCGCCCAGGCTGTCCGGGCGTACCCAGGCCGAGAAGGTAAATGGCGCAGCGGCGGCCAGCGCCAGCGAAGGCGAGGCAGGCAGCATCAGGGGGGCGCTGCCCAGGCGGGCGCCGGCACCGATGACGGAACCGTCCAGCACCGGCACGGCCGTCTGGGCATGGTTGCCATAGGCGGTACTGTCGCGCGAGGGCACGCCCGGTTCGGCGAAGTGGTACACCAGGCTGTAGTCAGGGTCGAAGGTGCGCTGGCCGTTGCCGGACGCGGGCGCCTTCGGATTGCCGTAATACATCCACAATTTTTGCGGCGTGCCGGCGCTCAGGGCCGGCACGTCGACCCAGATCAGGGCGATGCCCAGCAAGGGGTTGAATTGCTCGATCTGGTGGTTCAGCACCGTTTTATCGTCGCCCGCCACGAAGCGCAGGTCGGCGCCGCTGTCGCTGACGCCTTCGAAGTTGAAATTACCCGAATGCAAGCGCAGCAGCACGGGAATGCGGCCGGGATCGCCGCCCACGGCGCCAGCCTTCGGGCCGGCATCGACGGTGACGGGTTTGCGGTAAGCCCAGTCGGGCTGCCACCAGGCGTGCGCCAGGCCGGGAACGAGCGTGCCCAGGATCGTGAGCAGAAAAAGAAAACGTTGCATGACAGTGATTCTCCGAAGAAAAGTCTAAAAAAGTGCAGTGCTGGTGAGCTGGGCCGTCAGTAGCTGGCCGACAGGTTGAAATTGATGCGGCGCACGTGTTTGTGCGTGCGCGGGCCATCGCGCAGCGGATACGCAAAGTCGATGCGGCCATTCAGGTAGCGCAGGAACTGGAAACTGCTGCCCAGGCCCACCGATGCCAGGCCGAACAGGTCTTTCTGCTCGATCATCGGATCGCGCAGGCGCAGGCGCGCGCCATCGGCAAAGGCAAACAGGCGCCAGTTTTCCAGGCGGCTGAAATACGTCAGTTGCGGCGTGCGCCATTCGACGCTGCCGGACACGCCGTAGTCGCCCGTCGCCTCGGCCGACAGATAGCCGCGCACGGAATTGGCGCCACCGGCGGCCATCTGTTCGCCCGACACCAGCGCCGCATCGGCCAGCTGGCCGGCCAGCTTGCCGTACAGCTGCGCGCCGCTGCCCAAAGTATAGGTGGCGTTGGCGTCGCCCTTCAGGACGAGGAAGCTGGGTGTAGCCTTGTAGCGCTTGTTGTCGTAGGCGGCGCTGTCGCTGCCATAGCCGAACGCGGCGCGCGTGCCGGCCACCAGCGACAGGCCCAGGCCATACGTCGCCGTCTCCGTCTGCGCAAAGCCGTTATACGACACGCTCAGGGGCACGTACTTGAGCGGAATGCTGCTGCCCGCGCCATTGAGCTTGAGCGCTTCCTGGTTATCCTTGAAATCGATGCCGGCAGAAAAACTGTGCCACCAGATGCCGCTGTTGGGCACCGTGTAGTTGACTTTCATGCCCAGCGCGTGCCCCTTGCCCAGCACGCTGGTGCCGCCCGTGCTGGCCACGTTGCTGTTCGACTGGTAGCCGGTCGCTTCCACGCTCCAGCCCTGCGTGCCGATCGGCGCCACGTACGAGGCGGACCACACTTTGGTCTGGTTCAGGTCGCCCGGCGTGCCGAAAAAGCTGAGGGTGGCGCTATGCCCGAGCTGCCACAGGTTGTCGTGGCCGAGCGAGACGCTGCTGCGCAATTTCTTCGTATCGGCGCTGTAATCGTTGTTCAGGCCCACGCTGGCGCGCCACGGGCTGCTGTCTTCCACTTTCAAGTCCACGTCCATGGTGCCGGGCAGGCTGCCCTGCTTGACCAGCGGCATCACCTGGCGCTTGGGACCGCGGTTCAGGGCCGTCAGTTCCACTTGCGCCTGCGTAAAGTCGGGCACCTTGCCCTCCGTCAGTGCCGGCACTTGCTGGCGCACGTCAAGCGGCGAGTTGTATTGCGCACCGACCACGCGCAAGCGGCCCACCTTGGTTTCGCTCACCTGCAGCACCACCACGCCCTGCTCCACCTGCTGCTCGGGCAAGTCCACGTAGACGGACTGATAACCGCGGGCTTGATAAGCCGCAACAAGGGCGTCGCGCGCCCCTTCCACGTCCTTCAGGCTGCGGCCCGGCCCCAGGAACGGCGTGACCGCCTCTTCGATGGCACGCGCATCGAGCACGGTATTGCCGCGCACCAGGTATTCCTCGATCGTCACTTGCCGTTCCGGTGCGGCCGCCGGGACGGCGTCCTGGGCGCGCGCCATGCCGGGCAGCGCCAGCATGGCCAGGCACAGCAGGCTCAAGGCGGTCGCGGGCGCCTGCGGCGCGCCGTTACCTCGTTTCTTCATCTCACGCATATTCCATTCACCTCAAAATCAAACGGTTGCCCTACCCGGTATCGCGGCGCCGAACGCTATGCTCGGCAAGACAGTACCTAGACGAACGCCGCACGCACGAACTGACGTTTGTCATCAAATGTTCATAAAACTCCGGCCACGACGCTGGCGCCGTGACCGCAATAGCCTCCCGTCAAGCCCGTACAGCGGTCACGGCTGCAGGCCGCGACGCTCGTTTGGCGTGAGCGCCTGCAACTGCGGCGCCGTCAACGGTCCCGCGCCCAGCACCTGCACCACGCCGGCCGGCTGGTAGTTCGACGCCTGCGGCTCGCCGCCCTTGTGCTTGCCGACACCGCCCTCGTCCGCCTGCTCGCTGCCAAAGCCCAGCACCTTCACCGTGAACAGCGACGGCAGCGCCTGGCGCGTGGCAGCCCGTTCGCGCTGCAGCACGTCCTGCGCCGCCGTCACGGCTTGCGTGGCGGCCGCGCTGGCATTGCTGAGCGCCCCCACGTTCACCGCGGCGATGACCGGCATACCCGTGGACTTGCCCTGCACCTGGATGTTTTCCGCATTCACCACCTGCAGCGCGGCCAGGTTGACGTTGCCCGAGACGCGGATGCCCGCTTCGCCCGCGTCGATGGTGCCCAGCGGGGCGATCAGGTCGATGTCGCCAGGCGGCACCTCCGGGATCGGGTTCAAGGTGGCGATGCCGGCACCCGTGCTCGGCGTGCTGGGCGACAGGCTGACCAGGCCGATGCTGTCGTACACGCGGCGCTGCGGCGTGTACACGACGGTGGACTTCGAGCCGCGGCCCGCGTTGATGTCGCCCGTGGCCGACCAGGCCAGGATATTGCCGCCGAAGGTGGTGAAGATGCGGCTCTGGCCCAGCAGGATGCTGTCTTTCGCATACATCTGGATCTCGCCCGCCCCCTGTGTCAGCACGCCCGAGCCTTCGCCCGGCGCATAGCCGCCATCGACACCGATCAGCGCGCGGCCGCCCGGCACCGTGATGCCGATATCGCCGCCGAAATCCGTGTGGATGCCGGCATCGTTGACGATCACGTGCGGCACGTCCACCGATGGACGCCCCGCCTCGGCCCACTCCTGCGGGCTCAGGTAGCGCACGCCCGCCTGCGGCCGCTTGGTATAAATACCCGCGTAGTCATTGACCGTGTACAACGCGCTGCTGAACATCGTCAGGTCGCCCTGGTAGTCGAGCTTCTTGCCCGCCTTGTCCTGCGATGGGAACAGGGTGGCGATGGCCTCGCGGCCGCGCAGGTAGCTGCCGCGGCGCATGCCGTCCGTATCGTTGTATTCGCGCCCTGCCGCCTTCAGTTCGGCGAAATAGACATTGCTCAGGTACACCTGCTGCTGTTCCTTCGGCAAGGCGGTAAAGAAGCTGCGCGCATCGGTGGCCGGGTCGTAGCGGATGCCCAGGCCACTGTCGCCGCCAAAGCGCGTCGTCAGCCAGTTCACCAGGTGCAACTGGCTCACCAGCGCATACTCACGCGCCAGGTCGCGCCGCACGCCGCCCGTTTGCTGGCCGGCTTTCTCCAGTTCAGCCTGTTTCGTGCCGAGGAAAGCCGATGCGCCCCCTTCGTCGCCACCGTAGCCGAACTGGCCGCGCAGCCAGTCGGCCAGGGTCAGCTTGCCGCCGTAGACATACACGGCGCTGCCGGCCTGGTCGGCCAGCGGACGGCCGGGGTCGGCCAGCTTGGCCGGGTCCAGATAGCGCGCCGCGAAGGCCGCATAGTCGGGACCATTGCGCCCAACGCCGGCGGCCACGCTGATGCCGGCGCCATTGCCGCGCTCGCCTGGATTGGCGTTGACGATGGCACCGAGGCTGCGCAATTCCGCCTTGTCGGCCATGTACAGGTCGCGCCCGGCGCTCACGTTCAGCTGGCCTGGTCCCGCCACATAGAAGGTGCTATAGCGGATATCGCGCCCGGCGCTGACGACGGAAACGTCATCGGCATGGCGGTGTACGAACAGGTTGCCGCGCGCGGACGAGCTGCCGGTGGCGACCGGCTTGTCCGGGTAGTCGGGCCGGCCGGCGAAGCCCTTGCTGGTCCATCCCGCCGCGCCATCGGGCACGCCCTCGACGCTGCCGAGCGGCGTGCCGGAATTGACGATGTCGCGTCCGGCGCGCACGGCGACGGCGCCACCGCCCTCGTACCACACGCCCAGCGGGCCAGTTTCACCCTTCAGTGTTGCCCGGTATACGATGCCGCCCGTGCGCAGGCCGACGATGTCGCCGCTGTTGGCATAGAAATGCGCCGGCACCTGGCCCACCGGCACATAGTCCGACACCGTCGACGCCGTCATGCTGAACAGCGGATAGGTCTGTGTGGCCTCGCCGGCGCCGTTGGGATTCGAAGCAAACGAGAGCAGTGGCGAGGGGGCCAGCGCATTCGCGCTGACGTTATGCAGCGGCAACAGGCCGAACCAGACTGGGTCCAGCGCGCCGACGAAGCCGGGGTTGAACGGGTTCGGCAACAGGCGCGGATCGGCGCCCGATGGCGTGATCGGATAGCCGGCCGCGTGGATGGAATCGGCCGCCAGCATTTCCAGCTGGCCCGCGCCGGTTCTGACAAATTGCGGCGCCACCGGCGACGGTGCGAGGATCACGCCGTTTTGCGGCATGTCAACCTTGCTGCCCTCGCCCAGCCTGCCCAGGCTGGCATTGCCGTAGTACAAGCTGCCGCTGGCGGCCACGGCGCGCAGCACGGACGGCATGACATACCGCCCGTCCGATGGCGCGTGGTTGTCGCCCGTCACCGATTGGATCCAGGCGGACGTCGGCGTCAGATTGCCGCCTGCGCTGAACAGGTCGATGGCCGTGGCCGGTGTCCACAGCGAGAACCAGCTCCAGCCCTCGCCCTTGCGCTCCACGCCCTGGTAGTTGAACGGCGAGCCATTGGCCAGCTGTTTCACGCGGCCCGCATCGGCCGTGCCGCCCAGCACCAGGTCGCCGCGCGCATCGATGCGCACGCCACTGTCACCGGGCACCAGGATGGGCCCGCCGCTGGCAATCGCCGTGCCCGCCGTATAGGTTTCATACGGACGTGATTCCTTCGGATCGGCGCGGTCGAAGCGCAGCTCGACGCCACCCACCGCGCCCGCTTCCATGCGCAGCGCGCCACGCAGATTGGTGAGAGTGCTGTTGAGCGTCGGATACTGGCGCTCGAAGCGCGTATCGGCATTCGGGAAGTCGCTGTTGGCATCGAAGCTGCGTACCTCGGCAACAGGGTTGAGTCCGCCGCCGATGCGGATGTCGAGGTCGCCGCCACCCGTCAGCAGCAGCTTGCCGTCCGGCGTCACCCTGCCCGTGCTGCCCACGGCCACGTTCAAGCCCTGGCTGCGCGGCGTGTATGCGCCTCCCGGATCGGCGCGCGAGGTCAGCATGCCGGCATCGCCGCCCGCCTGCAGCAGCACGTTGCCGCCGCCCAGGGTGCCGATGCCCGTAAAGCCGGACACGATCGGCAGGCCGGCAAACAGGTCGTAGCCTTCCGGACGCGAAACATAGGTGCCGAAGTTGATCCACCATGCCGTCGGCACGCCCGCGCCCGTGCTGCCGCTGCCCTGGCGCCACAGCCAGGTGCCGATGTCGCTGGTGTCCTGCTGCGGGTTCAGGGTGCCGATGGCATCCTCGCGGCGGGTCAGGGCGGAGCCCACGGTGTCGCCCTTGACGTCGCCTTGGGCGCGCAGCAGCAGGTTGCCGCCGTGCTCCGGATACCAGGCGCGGTACAGGCTCTCGCTGCCGCCATCGACGTAGGGCGTCCATTTATCGCCGAGCGCGCCGAGCAACTTGCCCTTGGCGCTCAAGCCGCGCGGCAAGTTGAACAGATCCTTGCCATCGACCAGCGGCGAGGCCGACTGCGTGCCCGCCGTGTAGACGCCATACAGTGACCGCATGTCAAAGTCGCCGGCAGCGAGCAAGTCGAGGTCGCCCGTGCCCGTGCGCAGCACGCTGAACAGGGGCTGGCGCGCCGGCTCCACGTTGGTCACATACTCGGGCGGCGTACCGTCGGCCACTTTGGTCACCAGATGCGCGCTGTACGCCAGCATGAGCTCTTCGCTGCTAAACCACATCTCGATATCGACCTCGCCTTCCGGGAAGCCCTCGCTGATGGCTTTTTCACTGAAGATATATTTGCCCGGCAAGCCCGTGCCCGGCTTGATCGATGTCTTCTCGCCCATGCCGTAATGTGTATCGGCCAGCATCAGATGAGCGTCTTTCGCATGCGGCCGCAGCGCGCGCGTATCGGCGGCGGCCGTATCGGCGCCGCCCGCCAGGCGCAGCGACCACGCTTGCGAACCCTGGGCCAGCATGGGCGCCAGCGCCAGGTTGCGGCCCTGGCTGCCCGTGCTGTCGCCCGTGCGCAGCGCCACCATGGTCGCGTCGCCCGGCAGCTTGACCATCGTCCCGGCGGGCAGCACGCTGCCCTTGTCCAGCGCCAGCGCCGAGGCCAGCACGACGCCATTGACGGGATTCCAGTCATCGCCCATGTCCCACGGCCTGCCTTCCGGGAAGGGCAAGGCCACGTTTGCCGGCCACAGCATGGCCGCCACCTTGGCCGCGCCAGGCAGGCGCAGGCCGGGGTCGAGCTGCATGCCGCTCGATAAAGTCAGCGCCTTCGGCAAGACGGTGCCGGCCGCGTACAGCACGCTGCCATCGGCATTGCGCACGGCGCCGCCCAGCACGCTGCCGGCTGGCAAGTTCAGCTCTGCCGTCAAGGTGGCGCGCACCGCCAGCAAGGTGCCGCCGCGCAACTGCATCGGCTTCATCGGCAGGGCGAAATTGACGCTCGTGCCCGATTTGAAATACGTGCCTTCGGCCAGGGTCACCAGGCCCGCTTGCGGCACGACAACCTCGCCGCCCCAGGGCAAGCGGCCCTTCACCAATTGCCAGCCCTGGTCGTCCGACGTGACGGGCAAGCTGCGGGTATCGAAGCCATCCGTGATACTGCCAAAGACGCTGAGCTTGCCGCCGGCGCGCAGCACCAGCGCCCCCGCCTCGCCCGAGCCGTACACGCCGCTCAGGCGCGCCAGCGGATTGACGCCGTCGTAGCGGTGGCCGGACAGGTCGATGTCGCCATCGATGTGCAGGTCGCCGCCCGGCGTGGCGCTGACGATCTCGACGCCGGGGCGCAGATGGAAGGCGTTGGCATCGCCGCGCAAGCCGCGCAATTTGGTGTTCATCAAGTTGCCGTTGGCCAGCGCATGCAGCATGAAAGCCTGGCTGTCCGCGTGCTTCTCGTCCAGGTAAGCCTGGTTGATGCCCTGGTAGCTGCGGCCATCCGCATCCTTGCCCGTGCCGGCGGGCGCATCCTGGTATTGCCAGAAGGCGTTGACGTTGATGGTGCGCGCGCCGGCGATGTTCAGTGCGCCAGCCGCATCGATATCGATATCGTCGCCCGTGGCGCCGCCGAGGCGACGCGCGTTCAGGTCGATGCTGCCGTAGTTGCCGCCCTTGTCGCCGCTGCGCAGGTCGAAGCGCGCACCGTTTTCCAGGGTCAGGCGGCCGCCGGGCGCAGCCAGTTCGATCACGGCGCGGTTCGGCGCTTCGATCACCTGGCCATAGCTGTCCGTGCGCAGCAGCGTGCCGTGCGCATCGAGCACGGCGCCGGATGCGATGGTGACGCCGTCGCGGCCGGCCAGGCGGATGCTGCCCACCTGTTCGCCGCTGGCATCGATGCGGCCCTTCACGGTCAAGCTGCCGCCGTCGACGGAGACGCTCACTTCGCGCGCCTTGAGCTCGTCACCGATGGTCAAATTGCCCTGCTTGAGCTGGAAGCTGCGGCTGCCGAATACCTTGCCCGTGGTCAGGCGCTGGTTCAGGCCGGCGAAGTCGCCGATCTGCCGGGCGCGGATCTCCACGCCGCCGGCCGCGTACGCTACCTGGGTGCCGCCCGCGTCATAGCTGCCGCTGGCGCCGCCCAGCAAGGTACCGCGCAAGTCGGCCGTGCCGCCCGCCTCGCCCGTGGCGATCACGCTCAGCTTGCCGGCGCGGTTGTTGACGGCCGACACGTCGATCACGGAGGCCGCCGCCTGGCGCACATCGCCTTCGCGGCTATCGAGAATCACGTCGCCACCCCAGCTGTACTTGCTGGTGTCATAGAAATCGATCTTGCGGCCCGCCAGGTCCAGCTTGGCCTTGTCGCCCAGCAGCACATCGCGCTCGGCCGACAGGGTCAATTTTCCGCTCGGCAAGACCACCGCTGTATCCACGCTGACGCTGTTGCCGCTCAGCGCCACTTCGGCGCCCAGGGCGCCGGCCAGCGCCGCATTCGTCGGCGTGGTGGCGGCCGCGCCTGCCGGTGCGCTCACCTTCAGTTCACCGCCTGCCGTGATGCGGTTGACGGAACCGGCCGCGCCCGTCAGCAGCGGCGTGTTGATGACCACATCGCCACCGCTGTAGCGATAGCCGTTGATGGCCGTGTCCCACGCGCCCTGCGACTGGTACACGGACAGGCTGCCCTTGTTGTTGGCCGTCAGCTGTTCGCTGGCGTTCAGCGCCACCTGGCCGAAGCCCAGTATCAAACGGTCCATGTTATGGATGGTGTCGGGACGGCTGTCCGGCGTGAAACCGAACTCGATGCGCTTGGCGTCGACCTGCAGGCGGCCGCTGCCCGTGCCGGGGCCAGCGGCGACGACGGCGCCGGGCGCATTCGTCGCGCCCTGCCACACCAGGGTGTCGGTATGAATGCGCGCCAGCGCGTCCGTGCCGCCATAGCCGTAGATGGCGGGCGTATTGAGCACCAGGCGCGACAGCGACGACTTGCCCGTGGCCGCGTCGATGGTCGACAGTTGCGCAGAATCATAGAAGTTGAAGGAATTGCGCGCCGTCAAGCCCAGGCTTTCCAGCGCCGGTGCGCCCGTGCTGGTATCGCCGCGCAGCAGGCGGTCAAGCACTCCCTGGTTCAATGCCAGGCCGTCCGGCAAAGCGCCGCGGGCGCTGGCGTCCGCCAGCGAGGCTGCGCTGCCGATATTGATCGCCCCCATCGCCAGCACCAGGTTGCGCGTGCCGTAGCGCACGTTGTCGCGCAGGGTAAACGCGCGCTCCGTCACGGCGGCGATGGTGCCTTCCGAATACAGCGAGGTGGTGCCCGTGCAGGCGCCATCCGCCTTCGCGCACGCGCCGATGTCGATGATGCCGGGGCCATCCGAATCGGACGGCGTGCGCACGGCCGGCAGCATGTCCAGCCAGCCGTTCGAGACGGCCAGCACGCTGCCCATCGGCTGGTACACATAGCCATCGCGCGAGTCCCAGGCCGCCTTGCCGCGGCCCAGCGTATTAATGCCGGAACCTTGCTCGAGGAAGATGCCGTCAGTGGTTTTCGTCGTCACCAGGAACACCTCGGCCGCCTTCAGCACGGCGCCGTCGCGCAGCACGATGCCGCCCGCCGATTCGTTGATGGCGGCGATATTGGCGCGCTGGTTGCTGCCCGTGGCAAGATCGCTGTAGGTGACGCGCGGCAAGCCGCCGATGCCCAGGCGCTGGGCGCCAAAGGCGTTGATCTGCGAGGCGTGCACGGAGACGCCATCGAAGTCCGCCAGCGGCGCCGTGCCGTCGGCAAGCACCTCGTAGCGGGTCGATGCATGGCGCCCCGTGCCCAGCAGCAGGGAGCCGCCAAAGCCGCCCTCGGCCGGCGCGTACAGGGCGCTGCCATCCATCATCAAGGGCGTGTGATTATTCTCGACACTGTGCAGGAACGGGGTGATCAGCTGCACGCGCACGCCCTTGGCGTCGCGTTCCAGCATGGCGCGCGGCACGCCGTCGCGCGTGGCCTGCGCCACGGCAAACGCGGCATAGCCCGTTTCATTGAATTGCGAATAACTGCGCAGCACGTCGGCCGGCGTCAGGATGGCCTGGCCGGGCACGGCGTCGCGGATGGCCGTGCCGGCGATGCCCGTTTGCGCCGCCGTGGCATACGAACCGTTGCGCATGGCCACCGTGCTGCCCGCTTCGACGGCGCCAGCCAAGCCATTCAGTTCCACGCGGAAAGCGCCCGGCAGCAAGGCGAAATTCGATGGCAGCAGGGTGTAGGTGCCGGCCGCCAGGCCAGGCACGCCCGCGCCGATAGTGATCTGGCGCCCCACGGCGGGCTTGCCCGCGCCTTGCTCGGCCGTCAAAGGCGCCACGTCCGGCTGCACGCCGGGAACGATGGCGTACACGGGGTTGGTATTCAGGCCCGGCAGGGTGAAGCCGCCATTCGGCTTCATCTGCACCAGCGGATTGAGACGCGCATCGGTGGAGCCGCCGCGCCCGGCCAGGAAGGCCGCGCCCGTCAAGGTGCCGCCGCCCGACAGGTCGAGCACGGCGCCGGCTTGCACGTCAACGGCAGCGCCCGTCAAGGCGATCTCGGGGCCGTTGCCCACGCCCTTGAGCACGACATCGTTGCCGTCATACAGGTAGCTGAGGCCATCAAGCGTGCCGCCATACGGCATCGTCAATCCTTTTGCGCTGACGGACGTCAGGCTGCCCGGCAACAGGTTGACGCGGCCCGTGTAGGCTTCATAGCCTTCGGCGCCCAGGGTGATCTGGCCCAGCGGCGCGCGCAGCACGCCACGCTGGTTGATGGTGGGCGCAACCAGGTTCAGGCTGCCAAACACGGAATAAGGCTGATTCGGCGTGGCGCTGCCGGCGCTGCGCTCGATATTGAGCATGCGCAAGGGATCGAGCGCGACGCGGATATTGCCGAACTCGTCGACCCGGCTGCTCTGGCCCACCATGACCATGCCGCTGTCGCCCGTGGCAGGATAAATCTGCGCGGCGGCCAGGGTGGCGTTGCCCGGCTGGTACAAGGCGGCGTTGTTCGACATGCGCAAGTCGCCGCGGCTGTTCAGGGTCAGCTGTTCGAAGGCATCGCGTTCGACCGCCAGCGGCTTGCCGCTGCTTTGCACGATCTCGCCGCGCGTGCCCATGTTGACCTCGCCCGCAAGATCGAGCATGCCCGCATCGATCTGCAGCAGGGAGCCGTCGGCCACCAGCGGCACGCCCAGCATGCCGCGCCCCTTGCCCCCATTTTTCGACCCTTTCACGGCATTGGGCACGATGTAATTGTCCTTCTGTCCGCGCATGGCCGTACCCAGGCGCACATACGGTGCCGCCAGGTGCACCTGGCTGGCAAGCCTGCTCACCTGGTCCTGGCCCTCCGTCTCTGGCTGCGGCCGTGCCGTCAGTCCCAGCGAACTGGCGCTCAGGCGCAGGCTCTGGCCCAGCGCCAGCTTGACGTCGCCATCCACGCTGAGCATGCCATTCACATGCATGGCCAGGTTATCGAAGCCGCCGGCCTGCACGCGGTCGGCACCCAGGCGCGCAGTACCGTAGCGCAAGGCCTCATCCTGCTGGCCGGCGCGCAAGTCTGCCGGCAGCACGCTGCCGCCCTGCACCTGGGCCAGCACGAATTCGCGCGGCACGAGCACCGCGTTGCCGACGCCTGCGCCTTGCAACGTCTGGCGGTCCACCTGGCCATAATTGGGCGTGTCCAGCGCCATTGCCAGCGTGCCGCCGGCCGCGCCAGCACCACCGGCTGCCGCGCGCAGGGTACCGTCGGCAAAGATGCCGTTATACGAACTGAGCGAAATCAAACCGCCGCTGCCGGCCACGTTGACGGCGCCCTGGTTTGGCAAGTCCAGGGTGGCTTGCGCACCGCTGGCGTCGAGCAGCGCGCCCGGGCGCACGACGACGAAGGCATCGGCCGCATCGACGCTGGCGGCATCGGCCTTGTAGCGAGCGCCGATTTCGATGCTGCCGCCCTTGTCGGCGCGGCCATAGCGTCCGCCCCGCATGTCAGTGGCCACGGTGGCGCGGCCGGCGACGTCGAGCACGGCGTGTTCGCCGATCCAGATCGAGGTGGCTTGTCCCTTGCCGTTCGGCACATCCGCATCGCTGCCCATGCCGAAGCTGCCCGGCAGGATGGCGATCTTGCCGCCCCAGGCGTCGAGGCGGCCATCGATGCTCATCTGGCCATTGCCCGTCAGGCTGATCTGGCGGCCCGGGTCGACCGTGACGACGGCGCCTTGCGCCACCGCCAGGGCGCCCTTCACGTTCGGACTGCCGGCCGACAGCGTCAGGTCGGCGCCGGCGCGCTGCGTCAATCGGCCCTTGCGCGCATCTTCCTGGTACAGCTCTGGCGTCCACACTTCCAGCGCGGCGCCAGGATCGGTACCGCCCGCCACCGTGTGGCCGGTGGCGGGATTGAAGCGCAGCACGGGCATCCGCACATCGATCTGCGCATTGTTGACCACCACCACGCCGTCGCGGCCCGAGACGGCGTAATCGGCAAAGCCGCTCTGGAACAGGCTGGCGCCCAGCGCCAGCATGGGCTGCACGGCAACGTCGCGTCCCAACATGGTGCCGGTCGGCAGCAGCACGCCGCGCGGCGTACGCACGTCGTCGGCGGCGATGCTGCCGGCCGCATACTGTGTCGTCAGCGGCAGGATGGGCAAGCCGTTGGGAAAGACCTCCGCCGTGACCACGAATCCCGCATTGAGACCGTTGATGGCCGTTACCACGCTGCCGGCGGGCGCGATGGAGCCGCCCTGGACATACCTGGTGCCGTTGATGAAGAAATTCGCGCCCTGCGGCACCAGCAAGTCGGCCCCCAGCACCAGCGGTTTCAGCGTCGACACATCCGCCGTCACGGGCTTGGCCAGGGTCTGGCCCGGCTGGATCAGGCTGGTGATGATGGCGAAATCAAAGGGGATCTTCTCGCCCTTGGCAATCAGAAATTCATCGCTCAGGCGCAGGCCGACGGGGGCGCTGCTTCCCGCTGGCAGCACGTCGCCACCCTGCAGTTTGCCGCCGATGCTGACGGCCGTGCCGCTATCGATCGCCAGGCGCCCGCCGCCCTTCACGCCATGGCCGCGCAACTCGCCGTCGAGCTTGAGCAAGGCGCCGGTGGCGGCCTTTTCGCGCGGCAAATCGACCGCCAGGGTGATGTCGCCGCCGCGCCCTCCCTGCAAGCTGCCATTGCGCATCAGGGCGGCGCCGGACGAGACGTCGATAACGCTGCCGCCGGCCAGTTCGATGCCGCCCGAGCTCCTCAAGCTAACCTTGCCGCCATTGACATACGGCAAACCACCGCTGGCAGCCGGGTCCAGCTCCAGGTTGCTCCACAGGCCGCGCGCATCGAGGCGCACGCCGGGCGCCACGCGCACGCCTGCCGGGCCCGTGGGACGCCCTTCCGGCGACACGGGCGCATCGAGCCACACGGCGCCCGTATTCGCCAGATAGCGCGACACCATGTTGCCGGCAGCAATGCTGCCGCTGCGCGCGCTCACATTGGCCTTGAGCGCCACGTCAGTGGCGTGCAGGGCGATGTCGCCGCCATCGGCCACGCGCACATCCGCATTGACGTCGAGCTTGTCGTAGGCATAGATATTCAGTGCGCCCAGTTCCAGTGCGTTGAGCCAGTCCGCGTCGAGCTGCAAGGCTTTGCTGCGCGCGGCCGGCAAGGCATCGCCCAGCAACTGGCCATCGGCGATGCCGGCCACCTTGCCGATTTGCACGTTCTCCAGCATGGCTTGCGGGCTGTCGCGCAGCTGGCCCGTCTTGGTATCAAAGACGGGCGTCATTTTGCCCACGATCAATTGACCGGCACGCGCCGCCGCCGTCTGCGCCTGCTTGTAGCTCTCCATGCCTTCATCGCGCTTGCGCTGCTGGCGCTCGCCCTGGAACACGGAGGTATCGATATCGCCTTCCAGCACGGCGGCGCCCGTGGAGACGATCAGGCGGCCCGCGTCGCGGCCCACCGTATAGCCGTTTTCCAGGCGCTCGCGCGGACCGATCAAGGCATTCGCGTACGTCTCCGTCGTGTTCGCGCCCCAGCGCGCATGTGTGCTTTCGTAACCGCGGTACAGGCCCGTGTACAGAGTGTCGCCGGGGGCCGTGCTCAGTTTGACCATCGCGCCATCGGCGCCCTTCAGCCACGTCTGCTTGACCATGCCCGTCTGCACGTCCAGCGAGCCGCCGGCGATGTTGATGCGCGACCCGGCCTGTGTCACCACTTCGCCGCCGCCAAAGCCCACAGTGCCGCCCTGGGCCGCCCACTCGCCGATACCGTGGCCGCTGGTATTGAGGTAGCCGCTCACTTCCAGCAGGCCGCCAGCCGTGTACCAGCGGTCCGTGGCGTAGCCATTCGTGCCGGCCGGCACCAGCACCAGGTCACGGCGGTCGACCCACACGTCGCTGTTGTTGAGGTACTTGGCATCGCGGCTGCCCGGTGCGTCGCGCTGCTCGTTGCCCTGCACGTTGATCAGCACATTGTTGCTGCTCATGTCGACCTTCACGCCGACGGCGCCGGAAACGTCGATGGCGGCATCGCGCGCCACATGGCTGCGGCGGGCCGCATCGACCAGCACCTGGCCGCCCGTGGCCAGGGTCAGCGAATCGCCCTCGAAGGCAACGTTGCCGGCAGAGACGATGCGCAGCAGCGACTGGTCGCGCCGGTCCAGCGGCGTGTCCGTTCCCTTGCCCGTATCTTTCAGCAAGGTATCGCGCTGCACGTCCAGCGCGGTGGCGCCATTGTCGTCGATGAGGATGGCGCTGACGCTGCCGCGCGCCAGGGTGACATTCGCGTCCGCACCTGCCGCCGCCAGATGGATGCTGCCGCGGCCATTGACGGTCGTGCTCGACAACAGCACGCCATCCTGGCGCACGCTATTGCCGCTGAGCGTGATGTCGCCCGTCGCCGCCTGGATCACGCCGTTGTTGACGACGCTGCCGGCGCCGCTGCCGGCCACGCGCAGCATCTCGACTTCATTGCCGCGCGTGCTCGAATATTGGTTCTTGTCCGTGCCCATGCCCTGGCGCACGACGATGGCGTCGCCAGCGGCCAGGGTCGTCTGGCCATTGGGCGTGGTGATAACGCCAGCGTTTTCGGCGCTGCGGCCAGCCAGCAGCACATAGCCGCCACCCTCGGTGACTGTCTGCGGCTTGCGCGTGTCGATGCGCGCGCCGGCGGCGACGACGACATCGGCCCCGGCCGCGCCATGCGTATAGGTATTCTGGCCCTGCTGCAAGTCATTCGCGAAGGTCGGCACGGTGCCCGTACCCTGCGTCTTGCCGTACAGGCCGCTCTTGAACTGGCTGTCGCTCATGCCCATGGCGGCCGCCGCCAGGTTGCGCGTATCGACCTGGCTGCTGCCCGTAAACACGATGCCGTTGCGGTTGACGATCATCACCGTGCCGTCGGCCTTGATCTGGCCCTGGATCTGGCTGGGGCGCGCCAGCGGATCATTGACGCGATTCAATACGGACCAGTTCGATTTTTGCTCGAACTGCAAGGTGGTGTTCTTGCCGACGTTAAAGCTTTCCCAGTTCAGGATCGCCTTGTCATCCGTCTGCACCACCTTCACGACGGTCTTGCCGTCGGCCTGGTTTTGCACGGGCGCCTGGGCATTGAGCCAGCCGGCCGTCAGGCTGTTAGTGTCGACCTGCAAGCCGCCCTTGACCAGGCCATCGGGGGAGCCGCCCGCCGCCAGCGCCGCCTGGCGCGCGGCCGCCTGCACTGCCTGCTCGGCGGCGATGCCGCGCGCGGCCAGCAACAGGTTGTGCAGCGATTGCTGCAGCTTGCCTTCGGCTTTTTGCTGCTGCAGCAGGGGATTGTTCAGCGATGTTGCCGGCTGGCCATTTGGCAAGCGTCCCGTCGCGGTAGCCGTGCCCTGCTGCGCACCCTTGCCGGCGAACCAGGCACCGCTGAACGGCTGCTGCGCCTGCGCGCCGCCCGCTTGCAACAGCATGGCGATGGCCAGCGCCAGCGGTTTCAAGCGCACCGGGCGACCGGCCAGGTTGCCCGCCATGGCGGAGGAGGATGCGTGTTTCGTGACCGACTTGCTTCGCTGCATGGCGACATTCCCTTTTCATGTTCCGTTGCTGACCGATATCGCGAAAGGGCACGCGGCACGCACGGGGCGGGCGGCAGGCACAGATTCGCGGCTTCCAGCAGCATTGACAGGGAACAAGGTCCGGGACTGCAAAAGGTCATGAAAATGTCATAAATGGCGCGCCGCCTTGGCGGGGTTCAGCCGAACAGCACGATGCCGCCCGGCAGCCGCGTCACGCGCGCGCCATACGCATCCTGGATCAGGGCGATCACGTCGTCGAGGCGGTCGAGCGAAAAGCTCGCTTGCACACGCGTCTGTTTCAAGGCGTCGCCATTGAGGATCAGCTTGCCGGGACGGTAGCGGTTCACCTCGTCGACCACCTCGGCCAAGGTGCTTTGCTTGAACACCAGCAAGCGCTGGCGCCACGCGCTGACCTCGCTTTTTGCCACCGCGCGGGCGATGCCGAAATGCTCGGGCCGGTAGCGCAGCTGCTGGCCGGCCGCCAGTTCCGCATCGTTGCCGGCCTGCGCCACGCGCAGGCGGCCCGCCAGGCACGTCACGCACACTTCCTGGCCGAACAGGCGGATATTGAAGCGCGCGCTGCCGGCCGACACCGTGCCGTCGCCGGCCTGCACGCGCACCCGCGCCGCGCCGCGCAGGCCGGCCTGGAATTCCGCCTCGCCAGACAGCAGCACCAGCGCCGCGGCGCCGTCCTGCAGCCGCGCCGCATCGAGGCGCGTCTGCGTATTCATCTGCACCAGCACGCCGCCGTCGAACGCCACTTCACGCTGCTCGCCCGTGCCCGTGGCGTAATCGGCGCTCAGACCCGCCACGGCCGGCCACAAGTCCGTCGGTGGACGCAGCACCAGCAAGCCCAGCGAAGCGGCCACGGCGCCACCGAGCCAGGCGCGCCGCGCCGTGTTCACGGGCCGCTGCGCCCGCTTGACGGCGCGCGCGGCCGGCGCCATCGCGCCCCACACGGCGCGCGCCTCGGCAAACGCCGTCGCATGCATGCGGCTGCGCGCGCACCAGTGGCGAAACACTTGCGCATCGCGCTCGCTGACCTGGCCCGAGGCCAGGCGCACGACCCACGCCTGCGCTTCCTTCTGGATGACACTCATGTCGTCTTCCGCTTGTTCAATCATGATGTTTAGACGTTTTTCCCGCGCCGGGACCGAAGCGCTGGATGAAATCGCGTCCCATGCGCTCACAACAATGTTCGAGTCCGGCGCGCAATTCCTTCTCCACCGTGCGGGCGGAAATACCGAAACGCTCGGCGATGTCGCGGTGCGGCAACTGGTCGACGCGGGCGGCGATGACGATGGCGCGCCGGCGTTTCGGCAACTCCTGCAAGGCCCGTTCCAGTTCTTCCAGCTCGGCGCGCGCGCTGAAGGTGCGGGCCGGATCGGCCAGCTCGTCGGCCATCTCGTACAGATCGTCGATATCGGGCAGGCTGAGCAGGCGTGCATTGTCGCGGCGTTGATCTTCCGCAATGTTGATAGCGATGCGCATCAGATACGCGGATGGATAGCTGATCGCCTCGGGCGCATTCATCCGTTCCACCCGCAGATACGTTTCATGCAGCGCATCATTGGCCAGGTCTTCCGAGCCCAGGCGGCGCTGCAGGTGGCGGCGAAACTGTCCATAGCGTTCCAGGAACAGCTTGCGCAAGGTGGTTTTGAGTAATTCCGGCATGCTCAGGGCGCCCCGGCCACGAGGTAGGGCGCGCAATCGGCATCCGGGTCGGGCCGCGGCGTTAATAAAATCGTCTGCGGCTGCGGCAAGCCCGCGGGTGGCACGCCATCCATCAGCAGGCTGCGCAGGCGCTGCAGCACGGCGCGGTCGCGCTGCGCCACGCCGCTCGGTTCCAGCACGTGCACGGCGCGCACCTTGCCCCGCTCGTCAAGCCACAGCTGGAAGGCCAGGCGGTAGCGGCCGAAGGCGTCCGGATGCAAGCGGCACAGGGCGCGCGTAAGCGAGCGCTGCAGGACGGCCGCATAGCCTTGCAACGGCGCGGCAGGCGCCGCCTCGGCCGGCACAGGCGCCGGCGCCACGGGGGCGTCGGCCAGCGCCAGCAGGGTGAAGGCATTGCTGCCGCTGAAGCGCGCGCCCAGCTGGGTACCGGCCAGCAAGCGCTGCAGCGCTTCGGCCGGCGTGTAGTCACCGCGCACGGGTGCCGCCACTCTGCCCGCCGCCAGTTGGCTGCTGACGAGCACGGAATACCCCGTCACTTCGCCAAACGCCACCAGGGCCGCATCGAGCGGCTGGGCGGGCAAGTCGAAGCGCACGGTGGCCTGCATGCCGGCGTCATTGCCGGCCGCACTGGCAGCCGGTCGCGCGACTGTCATGAATGTCATCAATGTCATCAGCAAGCAGGCGGACAGGGCGTTGCCCGTTGCGGTGCGGCGGTGGATTCGTGTCATTGTTCTGGGAAATCAACGAGAGCCTGCTCATGAAGTGTCTTGACTGCGCTAGTTCAAGCAGAATGGCAGGATGGTAGCTTCATAAAATGACAACTGTATGACATGACTCATTAGCGACCATGCTGGCGTGTCATCGCTGCGACACATGACCTTGCTATGCTGAGCGCTTATTTCACCGTTCCGGGAGCCGCCATGGCACGCCTGTTCTTGCTATTGCTGTTGACCTGCGCCACCCTGCCCGCGCAGGCGGACGAGCACACCGTCATCGTGCAAGCTGCCGCGCCGCAGAAGGGTTGCGTGGAAGTGGAAGTGAACGACAAGCGCGCGCCATCGATGTCTTGCTTGAGTGAAAAATTATTACCCAGCAGCAACACCGTGAACCGGCCGCCGCCTGCCCTTTCCGGCGCGGAAGCGACCGTGCAGCGTCCGTCGAACCAGCTGGGCCTGTACAACCGCGCCGCCCTCGAACACCGCATGGGCAATGCCTTCGGCAAATCCGTCACACCGCAGAGGCCGCCAGCTCCCGCGCCCGCCAGCCCGCTGCTGCCGGCTCGCTGACGCTGTTGTCAACGCACAGTCCATTTGCGCTGTCAAGATTGCGCAATCGCGCCGATTGCGTATCATTCCAGGCTTGATCGCTCTGGAAACAACCATGCTGCCCACTATCGAACAACGCCTTGCCCTTGAACTTGCCGCCAAACCGGTGCAAGTTGCCGCCGCCATCGAACTGCTCGACGAAGGCGCCACCGTGCCCTTCATCGCCCGTTACCGCAAGGAAGCAACCGGCGGCCTCGACGATATCCAGCTGCGCCTGCTCGAAGAGCGCCTGCGCTACCTGCGCGAACTGGAAGAGCGGCGTGCCGCCATCGTGGCCTCGATCACGGAACAAAACAAGATGACGCCCGAGCTGCTCGACGCCGTCATGCACGCGGAAGACAAGACGCGTCTGGAAGATTTGTATCTGCCCTACAAGCAAAAGCGCCGCACGAAGGCGCAGATCGCCATCGAAGCGGGCTTGATGCCGCTGGCCGACTGTTTGCTGAACAATCCCGAACTGACGCCGGAAATGGAAGCGGGCAAGTTCCTGCGCGACGCGTTTACCAGTGCCGACGGGAATAATCCGGGCGTGCTTGACACCAAGGCGGCCCTCGACGGCGCGCGCCAGATTCTGATGGAGCGCTTCGCCGAAGACGCAACCTTGCTGCAAACCTTGCGCGAATACGTGCAGGAACACGGCATCGTCGAATCGAAAGTGGTGGAAGGCAAGCAGGACGAAGGCGAAAAATTCGCCGATTATTTCGCATACTCGGAAACCATTTCTACAGTGCCATCGCACCGCGCGCTGGCGCTGCTGCGCGGCCGCCGCGAGGGTATTCTCGACGTCACCTTGCGCCTGGACACGGAAGCGGAAAAACCGAAATGGGATGCGCCGCACAATCCGTGCGAAGGCCGCATCGCCGTCCGCTTCGGCATCAAGAGCCTTGGCCGTCCAGCCGACAAATGGTTGCTTGATACGGCGCGCTGGACCTGGCGCGTGAAAAGCTTCATGCACCTGGAAACGGAACTGATGGGCGCGCTGCGCGAACGCTCGGAACTCGATGCGATCAATGTCTTCGCCACCAACCTGAAAGCGCTGCTGCTGGCCGCGCCGGCCGGCCAGCGCGCCACCATGGGCCTCGATCCTGGCTTGCGCACGGGCGTCAAGGTCGCCGTGGTCGACGCCACCGGTAAAGTGGTCGACACGGCCGTGATCTACCCGCACCAGCCGAAGAACGACTGGGATGGCTCCTTGCACACGCTGGGCCGTCTTGCCGCCAAGCACAATGTGTCGCTGATCTCGATCGGCAACGGCACCGCCTCGCGCGAGACCGATAAACTGGCGCAGGACCTGATCAAGCAGCACCCGGAAGCGAAGATGACGAAGATCGTCGTCTCGGAAGCGGGCGCGTCCGTGTATTCGGCGTCCGAATTCGCCTCGAAAGAGTTGCCGGACATGGATGTGTCGCTGCGCGGCGCCGTCTCGATCGCGCGCCGCCTGCAAGATCCGCTGGCAGAACTGGTCAAGATCGACCCGAAATCGATCGGCGTGGGCCAGTACCAGCATGACGTCAGCCAAAGCCAGCTGGCCCGCTCGCTCGATGCCGTGGTGGAAGATTGCGTGAACGCCGTCGGCGTGGATGTGAACACGGCCTCGGCGCCGCTGCTGGCGCGCGTCTCCGGCCTGTCGGCCAGCGTGGCGCAAAGCATCGTCAGCTACCGCGACATGAAGGGCGCGTTTACTTCGCGCGCGGCCTTGAAAGCCGTGCCGCGCCTGGGCGACAAGACGTTTGAACAGGCGGCCGGCTTCTTGCGGGTGATGGGCGGCGACAATCCGCTGGACGCATCGGCCGTCCACCCGGAATCGTATCCGCTGGTGGAAAAGATCCTGGCCGACATCAAGAAGGACATCCAGGCCGTCATCGGCGAGACCGCCCTGCTGAAAACCCTCAGCCCCGCAAAGTACGCCGATGAAACGTTTGGCGTGCCGACCATTTCCGACATTTTGAAGGAACTGGAAAAGCCGGGCCGCGACCCGCGTCCGGAATTCACCACCGCCACCTTCAAGGAAGGCGTGGAAGAAATCCGCGACTTGCGCCCTGACATGATTTTAGAAGGCGTGGTCACCAACGTGGCCGCCTTTGGCGCCTTCGTCGATATCGGCGTGCACCAGGATGGCCTGGTGCACATTTCCGCCCTGTCGAACACGTTTGTGAAAGACCCGCACACGGTGGTCAAAGCGGGGCAAGTCGTACGTGTCAAAGTGCTGGAAGTCGATGAAAAGCGCAAGCGCATCGCGCTGACCATGCGCCTGACGGACAGCGCGCCACAGGCGGGCAGCAAGCCCGAGCAAAAGGGTGACCGCAACGACCGCCGCGGCCTGGCGCAGCACCAGTCGCAGTCGCGCAATGCGCCCGAGCCGGCCGGCAGCATGGCCGCCGCGTTCGCCAAGCTGCGCGGTTAAGCGCCATGCCGGCTTGCCGGCGTGGCTGACTTGCCCGATTTATGACTTGAGCGCATACCCGTGCCGTCGTTTTCTTATAAAATGACGGCATCTATTTATTTCCCCATCAGAGGCAGCTATGAGCGACGTACAAACCTGGATCAAAGAAACCGTGACGAGCACGCCGGTCGTGCTGTTCATGAAAGGCACCGCCCAATTTCCGCAGTGCGGCTTTTCCGGCCGCGCCATCCAGATCCTGAAGGCCTGCGGCGTGGAAAACATCGCTACCGTCAACGTGCTGGACGACCCGGAAGTGCGCCAGGGCATCAAAGATTATTCGAACTGGCCGACCATTCCGCAGCTGTATGTGAAAGGCGAGTTCATCGGTGGTTCCGATATCATGAATGAAATGTTTGAATCAGGCGAACTGAAAACCCTGATCGATGCCTGATAGCCAGCTGGCGCGGCCGCGCCGTATCGTCGTGGCCATCACGGGCGCCACGGGCGCCGTGTATGGCTTGCGGCTGCTGCAATTGCTCGTCGCCATCCCCGGCGTCGAGACGCATCTGGTCTTGTCGGATGCGGCCGTACTGACCCTGCACCAGGAAACGGGCGTGGGGCGCAAGGACATCGAAGCGCAGGCGCACGTGGTGCACAAGCTGCGCGATATCGGCGCGAGTATCGCCAGCGGCTCGTTTCAATCGGATGGCATGGTTGTCGCGCCGTGCTCGATGAAGACGCTGGCGGCCGTGGCGCATGGCTTGTCGGATAACTTGATTACGCGGGCCGCCGATGTGGTGCTCAAGGAGCGCCGCCGCCTGATTCTGATGGTGCGCGAAACGCCATTCAACCTGGCGCACCTGCGCAATATGACGGCCGTGACCGAAATGGGCGGCATCATCTTCCCGCCACTACCGAGTTTTTATCACCACCCGCACAGCATCGCGGAGATGGTCGACCATACGGTGGCGCGCGTCATCGACCTGCTCGGCATCGAGCACGGCCTGGCGCCGCGGTGGAATGGCTTGAAAGCGCCAGACCAGTCAGCAGCAAACTGACAAACTACGCGCGCTTCGATGCCTGACAAAAGCGTAGCGAGCGGCAGTGATTTGTGGCCGAGAAGCGCAACCGTGCTGAAGCACGGTGAGCATCGCCGGCCGCAAAGCGCGACGCGCAGTAGCTTAGCTCAGGCATCCACCACTCACCGCTTCTCAAATTGAACGGCACTGGCCTGCTTCAAATCCCTGGCTTCTTCAACCATCCTGCGGTGGGCGATCCGTTTACGCATCACTTCCGCATGTTGCGCGGCAGTCATGGGAGGCACGGTCATCAAGTCCTTCAGCTGCGCGGTATTGCTGTAGTTACTTTTCATAAGACGGCTCAAATGCTCGGCTCCGTAGTGGATGAACTGGCTGCTTCTGCAGTAATTATGCGCTGGTATTGGCCGCCGCGCCGCCGCGTACGGGATTATTGTCAAATAATTCCGCTGCAGCGCAACATGCGAGGTCTTATTCTGCGGCAAAATCATGTCTCCAGTATGACGCTGCGCAAATAAAAGGACAGGGAGAGCACCGCCAGCAAAAAGCGGACGGCGCCGGCCGGGGAGGGCCTGAATGCTTACTTTTGGTAGTTGACTCTGACCAGCATGCGAATAAATTCACGCGCGATTTGACGATGATGTTCATCTAATCTTTGCAAATCGGCAATTAATTTCACATCGGCGGACTCAAAACGCGATAAAGCGCTGCCCGCTTCGCCATTCGGCGTGGCGCTTTCCGGGCCGCCAAACCGCAACCATTCCGCCGGAACGCCCAACCATTGGGCAATCATGCGCAATTTTTCTTGTGTGGGAATTGCTTCACCTACTAACCATTTCCTAGCTGCATGCACAGTAATCGGGCGTCCGTCGAAACGGATGTTGAATTCCCGGGCCAATCTGGTCGGGCTGTCTGGAGAGTAATGGGCGTTTTTGAGAGCCAACTGAAGTCGTTGGCTGAAGCTTTCGCGTTCGTTAGAAGAATTCATAGGTGTACTATTTCATGTTGTAACATGAAAGTCAGTTTCTTGAATGACCATACAGATTGTTACATTTGAAAAGAGTGTAAATTAACAATTAACACTCCGGCCAAGCTTTTCAGGTGCAAAAGCGGTCCAAATTTTCTCTTGTGATTCTGTGTGGCTTCGGTTCAAATTCGCGGCTGGCCTTGATTTTCGCACTGCAGCACGATTCAAAGCCTCGGTTTGGCATTACAACGTACGGTATCGATAATGCCCTGCTCTTCCGATACACGCAATGCCCATGTCATACAATTTCTTGTAGACAAAGTTTTCAGAAGGGCCATTTTGTTTTCAATATAGAAACAATCAGCACAACGTACTCATAGTGAAACGTTGTTTTTTGATCGTGCCTACTGCCCGAAAAATTTTACTGCCATCGCAGCGAAAAGAATGTCGCAGTTATGCCAGGAAAGCTCTTTTTGGTGTCATCTTGGCCACCAACTCTCGATCTTAAGCGTGTTTGCGCAAGAAGAATCAATTTATTTTCAGTAACTGTTGTCTTATTCGCCAAATGCCCCTGTCCACAGGCGTTTTTTTCTTTGTTGCAGCACGGGCAGGGCACGCTACAATAGTATTGACGTTGACGTAAACGGCACTTTGCCACCATCTGCCCCGCAGCACCCATCCAGCTACCGATCACCCATGCAACCGACACCGCCCGCAGCAATGACGACCTATACGATTACCGAACTGGCGCGGGAATTCGACATCACGGCACGCGCCATCCGTTTCTATGAAGACCAGGGCCTGCTCAGCCCGAAGCGCGAAGGCGCAGGCGGACGCAGCCGCGTCTACACGCCGCGCGACCGCACCCGCTTGAAGCTGACCCTGCGCGGCAAGCGCCTGGGCCTGGCCCTGTCGGAAATCAAGAGCCTGGTCGACATGTACGAGTCGCCGAAGGATACGCGCGCGCAGATGGACCGCTTCCTGGGCGTGCTGGCGCAGCACCGGCAGACGCTGGAGCAGCAGCGCATCGATATCGAAATGGCGCTGGCGGAAATCAGCGCGCATGAGGACGCGTGCGTGCGCATGCTGGCGGACTTGAACGATGGCAAGGTGGCTGCACTGTAAGGCGCAGACCTGCCTGTGCCGCTTGGCGTGTTTCACTTTACGTTTACGTAAACGTCACAACTGAGTATCATAGCTTTACTGACCCGGCACCCATGACCGCCACACTTATAACGACGAGGACGACATGCTCCATCTCCCAGGCTTGACCTTTGACCACGGCGACGACATCGCCGCGCTAAGAGTAGCGATCCAACAATTTGCCGCCGCCGAAATAGCTCCGCGCGCGGCCGAAATCGACCGCACCGACCAGTTCCCCATGGACCTGTGGCGCAAGATGGGCGATATGGGCTTGCTCGGCATCACCGTCAGCGAAGAATACGGCGGCGCCGGCATGGGCTATCTGGCGCACATCATCGCCATGGAAGAGATCTCGCGCGCCTCGGCCTCCGTCGGCCTGTCCTACGGCGCCCACTCGAACCTGTGCGTGAACCAGATCAAGCGCAACGGCACAGCCGAGCAAAAAGCGAAGTACCTGCCAAAACTGATCACGGGCGAGCATATCGGCGCCCTGGCCATGTCGGAGCCGAATGCGGGCTCGGACGTCGTCAGCATGAAGTTGCGCGCCGACTTCAAGGGCGACCGCTGGGTCTTGAACGGCACCAAGATGTGGATCACCAACGGTCCCGATGCGGATGTGCTGGTGGTGTACGCGAAAAACGACCTGGAAGCGGGCGCGCGCGGCATGACGGCGTTCCTGATCGAAAAGAATTTCAAGGGCTTCTCCATCGCGCAAAAGCTCGACAAGCTGGGCATGCGCGGCTCGCACACGGGCGAACTGGTGTTCCAGGATTGCGAAGTGCCGGCCGAAAACGTGCTGGGCGGCTTGGGCAAGGGCGTCAATGTACTGATGTCGGGCCTCGATTTCGAACGCACCGTGCTGTCCGGCGGACCGCTGGGCATCATGCAGGCCTGCATGGACCTGGTCGTGCCGTATGTGCATGACCGCAAGCAATTCGGCCAGGCCATCGGCGAATTCCAATTGATGCAAGGCAAACTGGCCGATATGTATTCGACCATGATGGCGTGCAAGGCCTATGTGTATGCCGTGGGCCAGGCTTGCGACCGCGCCACCACGCCGGAAGCCGTGCGCCAGTTGCGCAAGGATGCGGCCGGCGCCATTCTGTATAGTGCGGAGAAGGCGACATGGATGGCGGGCGAAGCGATCCAGGCTCTGGGCGGCAACGGCTACATCAACGAGTATCCGGCCGGTCGCTTGTGGCGCGACGCCAAGCTGTACGAAATCGGCGCCGGGACCAGCGAAATCCGCCGCATGCTGATCGGCCGCGAATTGTTTGCGGAAACCAAGTAAGCACGGGCGCGCGGTTATCGACTGGGTGATGCGCCATTCATGCGAGCACAACTATGACGCACATTGCCTTCCCCAAATTGCTCTCTTCCCAGATTGCATTCGATATCGCGCGCACCATCCGCGACGGCTTTGACAAGCATTACCGTCTGTTCCGTGAAACGAGCCAGCACGCCAAGCAGTATTTCGAGCAAGGCGCCTGGAGCGCGGCACAGACGGCGGCCCGCGCACGCATCGACTTTTATGACAAACGCGTGCAGGAATGCGTGCAGATGCTCGAAGATGAGTACGAAGAATCGGAGTTGAGCGACGAAGTGTGGCGCGAACTCAAGCTGCACTACATCGGCATGCTGACGGAGCACAAGCAGCCGGAACTGGCGGAAACCTTCTTCAATTCCGTCTGCTGCAACATCCTGCACCGCACGTATTTTAATAACGACTATATTTTCGTGCGTCCCGTGGTTTCCACGGAATACATCGAAACGCAAGACCCGGTGCCCACCTACCGCGTGTACTACCCGGGCAAGGATGGCTTGCGCCACACCCTGACGCGCATGGTGACGAACTTCCAGCTGAACTGCGCATTTGCCGACCTGGAGCGCGACGTGGCCCAGGTGGAAGCACGCCTGCAGCAGCTGTTTGGCGGCGACAGGCTGGAGCCGAATCACCAGCTCCAGGTTTTGACCAGTTTGTTCTACCGCAACAAGGGCGCCTATCTGGTCGGCAAGGGCATCAACGGCAACCGCGAATATCCGTTTGTCGTGCCGATCCTGCACAACCGCCACGGCAAGCTGGTACTCGATACGGTGCTGTTCGAGCAGCAACAGATCGCCGTGCTGTTTTCATTTACGCGTGCCTACTTCCTGGTCGATATGGAAGTGCCGTCGGCCTATGTGCAATTCCTGCGCAGCTTGCTGCCGCGCAAACCGCGCAGCGAAATCTATACGATATTGGGCCTGCAGAAGCAGGGCAAGACGCTGTTTTACCGCGACTACCTGCAGCACTTGAAACACTCATCGGACCACTTTGAAAGCGCGCCCGGCATCCGCGGCCTGGTGATGCTGGTGTTTGCCCTGCCGTCGTTTCCGTATGTCTTCAAGGTGATCAAGGATTTTTTCCCACCGCCCAAGGAAACCACGCGCGCGCAAGTCCAGCAAAAGTATTTGCTGGTGAAACACCACGACCGCGTAGGCCGCATGGCCGACACGCTCGAGTATTCCAACGTGGCCTTTCCCCGCGCCCGCTTTTCTGCGGAATTGCTGGCCGAGCTGAAACAGTTCGCTCCCTCGCTGGTCGAGGAAGACCAGGAGCAGATCATCATCCGCCACCTGTACATCGAGCGGCGCATGGTACCGCTGAACATGTGGCTGAGCAATGCCGAAAAGGAAGGCCGCGCTGACCTGGTGGAACACGCCATCATCGAGTACGGCAACGCCATCAAGGAGCTGGTGGCTGCGAATATTTTTCCGGGCGACATGCTGTATAAAAACTTTGGCGTGACCCGTCATCAGCGTGTCGTTTTTTACGATTACGATGAAATCGAGTACATCACCGATTGCCAGTTCCGCGTCATCCCGCAAGCCCGCACGGAGGAGGAAGAAATGTCGGCCGAACCGTGGTATCCCATCGGTAAGCACGATGTGTTTCCCGAACAATTCGGCACCTTCCTGCTGGGCAATCCCCGCATCCGCAAGTATTTCATGCAGCACCATGCCGACCTGCTGACGGCGCAATATTGGCAGGCGCGCAAGCAGCGCATCGAAGACGGCCATATCGAGGACGTCTTCCCGTATCCGCAGCACCTGCGTTTTTGTAAGCAAGCACCTTCCCACCACCAACCGGAGATCCAACATGAATGATCCAGTCGTAATCGTCGGTGCCGCGCGCACCCCCATGGGCGCCTTCCAGGGCGATTTTGCCAACGTCACCGCCAGCGACCTGGGCGCCGTGGCCATCCGCGCCGCCGTCGAACGGTCCGGCGTGGCGCCGGATGCCGTGGAACACGTGTTTTTCGGCAATTGCCTGATGGCCGGCCAAGGCCAGGCGCCCGCCCGCCAAGCCTTGCGCAAGGCCGGCTTGCCCGATTCCACGGGCGCCGTGACCCTGTCGAAAATGTGCGGCTCGGCCATGCAGACGACCATGTTCGCGCATGACACCTTGCTCGCCGGCAGCGCCGACGTGGTGGTGGCGGGCGGCATGGAGTCGATGACCAACGCCCCCTACCTGGTGCCGAAGGCGCGCGGCGGCTACCGCATCGGCCATGGCATGATCTATGACCACATGATGATGGATGGCCTGGAAGACGCCTACAGCCGCGATGAAAAGGGCAATGCCCGCTCGATGGGCACGTTTGCCGAAGAGTGCGCCAGCCAGTACGGCTTCACGCGCGAAGCGCAGGATGCGTTTGCCATCGAATCGGTGAAACGCGCGCAAGCGGCCACCAAGGATGGCAGCTTCAAATGGGAAATCGTGCCCGTGACCGTTTCCGGCCGCGGCGGCGACACCATCGTCAGCATCGATGAAGGCCCGCAAAAGGCCCGCCTGGAAAAAATCCCCACCTTGAAAGCGGCGTTCAAGAAGGATGGCACCATCACGGCCGCCTCGTCTTCGTCGATCAACGATGGCGCGGCAGCCCTGGTGCTGATGCGTGAATCGACGGCGAAAAAGCTCGGCTGCACCGTCATCGCCAAGATCCACGGCCACGCCACGCACGCGCAGGCGCCGAACGAGTTCACCACGGCTCCCATCGGCGCCATCAAGAAACTGTACGCGAAAACAGGCTGGAGCAGCAGCAAGGTGGACTTGTTCGAGATCAATGAAGCGTTCGCCGCCGTGCCGATGGCCGCCATGCACGACCTCGACATTGCGCACAGCAAGATCAACATCCACGGCGGCGCGTGCGCGCTGGGCCACCCGATCGGCGCCTCGGGCGCGCGCATCATCGTCACCCTGCTGGGCGCCTTGAAGAAAACCGGCGGCAAGCGCGGCGTGGCGGCCCTGTGCATCGGCGGCGGCGAAGCGACGGCGATGGCGATCGAACTGGTATAAGCTGCTCTGTTGACGACAGGCGCGCATGGTTGTTGCTTGCGCGCCTTTTCATTTGACTTTCCAGGGAGAAAAAATATGCCTACCGCATTGATCATCGGCGCCTCGCGCGGCATCGGCCACGAAATCGTCCGTCAATACCGCCACGTTGGCTGGAAAGTGATAGCCACGGCACGCACGCCGGACGCTTGCGATGCCCTTGCGCAACTGGGCGCGGAAGCGCACCAGCTCGACGTGACGGATGTGGAAGGCTGTGCCGCCCTGGCCGGGAAGCTCGACGATGAAAAGCTCGACGTGGCCATCCTCAACGCGGGCGTGTATGGCCCCCGTCACGACGGTACCCCCACGCAAGAAGATTTCGATGCCGTCATGCACACGAACGTGCTGGCAGCCATGCGGCTGCTGCCGATCCTGGCGCCGCTGGTGGCCAATGCCAAAGGGAAACTCGCCGTACTGTCCTCGCACATGGGCTCCCTGAGCGAACGGGGCAACCCCAGCGGTTCGCTGTACCGCGCCAGCAAGGCGGCCTTGAATTCCGTGCTGATCGACACGGCCCTCGTGCATGGCCCGCAAGGCGTTAGCTGCGTGGCCTTCCACCCGGGCTGGGTGCGCACGGACATGGGCGGCGCCGGCGCCGATATTTCGCCGGAGGAAAGCGCTGCCGGCATCCGCGCCACGCTGGCCAGCCTGCCGGCCACGGACCAGGCCGTGTTCCGCAATTACGATGGCAAGCCCATCGCCTGGTAATTCCCGCATCCACTATAAAAATATACGAGACGACGTCCCATGATACTCAATGAAGAACAATCGATGATCCAGGAAGCGCTGCGCAGTTTTTCGCGCGAGCGCCTGGCGCCCAATGCGGCCCGCTGGGACAAGGAACATCATTTCCCCAAGGAAGAATTGCAGGAACTGGCCGCGCTGGGCGCCTTTGGCGTGGCCGTGCCGGAAGCGCTCGGTGGCGCCGGCCTCGACTACGTGTCACTGGCCCTGGTGCTGGAAGAAATCGCCGCCGGTGATGGCGGCACGTCGACCATCATTTCCGTCAATAATTGCCCCGTGTGCAGCATCGCCATGATGTACGCCAACGATGCGCAAAAGGAACAATGGCTGCGCCCGCTGGCGCAAGGCGCCATGCTGGGGGCGTTTTGCCTGACGGAGCCGCATACGGGTAGCGACGCCTCGGCCCTGCGCACCACGGCCACGCGCGACGGCAACGAGTACGTCATCAACGGCACCAAGCAGTTCATTACCAGCGGCAAGTATGCGGACGTGGCCATCGTCATGGCCGTCACCGACAAGGCGGCCGGCAAGCGCGGCATCAGCGCCTTCTGGGTGCCGACAAATACGCCCGGCTACATCGTGGCGGGACTGGAACAGAAGATGGGCCAGCACTCGTCGGACACGGCGCAAATCCTGTTCGACAACTGCCGCATCCCGGCGGAAAATTTAATCGGCGAAGAAGGACAAGGCTACAAGATCGCCCTGTCCGGCCTGGAAGGCGGACGCATCGGCATCGCTTCGCAAGCCGTGGGCATGGCGCGCGCCGCGTATGAGGCGGCCTTGCAGTACGCACGCGAGCGCGAAAGTTTCGGCAAAGCCATCTATGAACACCAGGCCGTGCAATTCCGCCTGGCCGACATGGCCACGCAAATCGAAGCGGCGCGCCAGCTGATCCGCCACGCGGCGTCGATGAAGGATGCGGGCTTGCCCTGCCTGAAGGAAGCGGCCATGGCCAAGCTGTTTGCGTCGGAAATGGCGGAAAAAGTGTGTTCGGACGCCATCCAGGTGCACGGCGGCTACGGTTATGTGTCCGACTTCCCTGTCGAACGCATCTACCGCGACGTGCGCGTGTGCCAGATTTATGAGGGCACCAGCGATATCCAGAAGATACTCATCGCCAGAGCTTTGTAAACCCGAGGCAGATGCCGGGGTCGTACCCTGCAGGGTACGACCCCGGGATTACGCCGTTGGGTTTCAAACGGACGAAAAAAAAGCCTACTCAGGGTAGGCTTCGTTCCAATGTATTACCAATGCTTTAATCGTGTCATGGACGCCAGTGCTATCTGCAAAGTGCCTCCTGATTTTCGGACTCCCATGCTATCTGCATGGTGACTCCAAGTGTAAATCGACCAACGTATCCGGAATTACAAAATCCACTCTTCGCTCTGTCACGCCATCGACATTACACCTGTCGGTCGCCGCGCTGAAACTGGATGGTGAGATGATTTGTTGCCAAATCTCAATCACTGAACGGAGTATAGCACAGCTTTTTGTACGGTGCAATACACTTTTTAAATCAAGTCCTTAGCGCCAGCGGCTTGTCTTCTTCGCCGCCACGGGCCACTCTTTCATATTCGGAAATTACTTGCGCGCCCAACAGCAACAGGGTGGCGCCGATTTCCAGGCTGAACATGACGACGATGGCCGTCGTCATCGAGCCATACACGACATTCACCTGCGACAAGGTGGAAAAATACCAGACCAGCACATGGCGGGCGATTTCCCACAGCAGGGCCGCCGTCACGCCGCCGATCAGCGCATGCGTAATCGATAATCTTCCCACCGGCATAACCAGGTAAATCGAGCTCAGTACGAGGATTTCACCTACCAGCCCCAGCAAATACAGCAGCACGCCGGACACCCCTTCCAGGCCCCAGTCGTGGCGCAGGAAGCGCACGCTTTCCTCACCCATCACTTGCAGGCCGCCCGCCATCAGGGTAATGAGCAGGATACCCACGCCCAGGCACAGGATATAACAGTACGGCAGCACGGCGGAAATGAGGAAATGGCGACGGCGGATGGCCACGCGGTGAATAAAGATCACGCTCATGGCGTTTTCCAGCACGGTAAACGCCAGCGAGCTGAAAAACAGCATGGTCAGCAGCAACAGCCAGCCGATCACGCCCCGGTTGTCGAGAAAATGTGCGATTTCGCCCACGATGGCCTTCGATTGCCCCGGTACCAGCCATTCCAGGTAATGGCCGATTGTTTGCAGCAACTCGTCCTGCGCAATCACGTGCGACAAGGCCACCACCACCAGCATCAGCAGGGGCACGATGGACAGCAGCGAGTAATACGCGACGGCGCCCGCCAGCAGCAAGCCCTGGTTGGCGCGGAAACCCTTCAGCACCTGCAGCACGAAGGCCAGCGGGTGGCTGAGGATGTAGGTACTGGCGTGGCGGTTGATCATGTCGGGTGCGGTGAAGAGGGCGGCGCGGCCTCGTGCCACGCCTTATCACACTAGCATACTGACAATCGCCCTGCTGCACCGTGCGCTAGCAGACGGCCGGTTCCAGCAAGGTCAAGGTTTGCCGGTCCGCATCCAGGGTCGCCAATATGCCCATCGGTAGCGTGAACTGGTGGCGGATGTGGCCAAACGAGTAGCCGCTGACAGCCGGTACGCGTAAAGGCTGCAAATGCTGGTCCACGGTAGCATCGAGGCTCAGCGCCGTATCGCCCTCGGCCGCCTCGCAATGCTCGAAGATGCCCAGCATCAAGGCCGCCGCGTGCTTGAAACCGATGGACAGGTCCAGCTGGCACAACATCCGGTCGATGCGATACGGCACTTCATTGATTTCTTCGAGGAAAAGGATGTGTTCGCGGAAATCAGCCGCATACGGCGTGCCGGCCAGCGCACTGAGCATGCACAGGTTGCCGCCCGTCAAGCGTCCCGTCGCCTGGCCGCCATGCACGGTGCGGATGGCGAAATTCGGCTGCGTCTGCGCGCGGCGGTGATTCTCCAGCGCCATCGGGATCGTGTAGCTGTCTTGCGGCGTCATCAGCACATTGCGCAGCTGCGTCACCGTGTAATCGGAAAACGTCGATGAAGCCACGGGACCGTGGAAGGTCACCAGGCCCGTCTGGCTGGCGATGGCCAGGTGCAGGGCCGTGATGTCGGAATAGCCGAGCAGCACTTTCGGATTGCGCTGGATCAAGGCATAGTCGAGCAGCGCCAGCAGCGAAATGCAGCCGGAGCCGCCGCGGATGGCCCACACCGCCTTGACTTGCGGGTCGCGGAACGCCGCGTGCAAGTCGTCGAGGCGCTGCTGCACCGTGCCCGCATAGTTACCGTGCACGGCGCGGATGTTGGCGCCCAGGCTGGCGCGCAGTCCCAGCGATTCGATATTGCGCTGGGCCCTGGCGATGGCGTCTTCATCCGTAAAGCCGCCCGGCGCGATGATGGCCACCAAGTCGCCTTCGCGCAGGCGCGCCGGTTTGATCAATGCGTGTGGCTGTTGCATGCGTTTGTCCTTCCCTTGCGCGGCCGCCGCCCACGCCGGTGTGCCTGCAGCGCCCACAGTGGCGGCCAGCAAGCCGCCGAAGCGGCGTCGGCTGAGATTGGTCTGACTGGACATGCGGCCCTTTCCTGACATAAAAAACGGCGACGCCAGGCGCCGCCGCACGAGAGTAACATGCCGACAATCTTGCCGCCGGCAGCGCTGCCTTACAGGAACTTGTACTTCAGCTGGAAGGTGAAGGCGCGGCCACGCGGGTCGGCCACGCGCGGGTCCCAGCCGGCGCCCACCACTTCATCCACGTTGTGCGCGGTGAATGGTGGATCGCGGTCGAACAGGTTCTGGATGCCCAGGGTCAAGGTGGTATTCTTGAAGCCCGTGTACGTGCCCGACAAGTTATACGTGGTGTAGCTCGACACATCGGCCTTGAAGCCCGGCGGCGGCGTGCCCTTGCCGTCATTCGGTACCTGGTCCTTGTAGCCGGAAGCAAAACTCTGGACCAGCAAGCCGCTCCAGTCGCCGCGCGAGACACCGAAGCTGGCATTGTGTTTCCAGCGCAAGTACAAATCACGCGTGTAGAAATTGCCCACCAACTCCTTGTATTCTTGCCCCTTGTATTCGGCAAACTTGAAGCTGTCCATATACGTGCCGTCCAGGGTCGCCGTCCATTTCGCATCGCTAACCTTGCCTTCGCCGCGCAAGCTCACGTCCAGGCCGCGCACGCGGCTGCCGCCCGCATTGAACCAGCCCGCCTGTACGTAATCGATGGTGCCATCGGCCTTGCGGAAAATATACTGGTTCAGCGCCTGGTAATTGGCCAGCACGACTTGCGGCGTGCGTTTCAGGAGCTGGTCCTGGGTATTGATGGCCCAGTAATCGAACGAGGCGGAGTAGCCTTTCACCGGCTCGATGACGATGCCGACGCTGCCCTGCTTCGACGTCTCAGGCTTCAGGTTCAGGTTGCCGCCCGTCGTGTAGCTGAGACGATCGATGCTGCAATATTCCTTCACGCCGGGATGCTTGATACAGCCTTCCTGATCTTTCACACCATTCGGCAATTCCTGCGTCAATACGCCCGAATAGAGCTGGTCGAAACTCGGTGCCAGGAAACCCTTGCTGGCCGAGGCGCGGAACAGGACGAAGTCGGCCGGCTGGTAACGCAAGGCAATCTTCGGATTCGTGGTGGCGCCCACCTGGCTGTAATCGTCACGGCGCACGGCCAGCTGCATTTCCAGGTCTTTCATGATGGGTACCAGCAACTCGGCATACACGGCCTTGACGTTGCGGCTGACATCCTTCAATGCGGCATTTCCTGGCGCCAACAGAATCAGGTTGGCATCGACATCCTGTGCGAAACTATAGCCTTCGCGGCGCAAGTCAAAACCGGCCGCCATCGCCACGGCGCCAGCCGGCAACTGGAACAGCTCGCCGGAAACGGAACCGTCGATCTGCGTCAGGGTCGTCTTGCCATGCTGGAAGGCGCCACGGAACTTGGTCGATTCGATCAACTGCCTGGCCGCTTCCGTCTGGCTCTGGCCCGCACCCACCCACGGATTGATGATCCCGGTCCCCAGGGCCGCGTACAGCTTGTCCGTGTAAGAATAGCCATCGGTCAGCTTGGTCTTGGTGGTGCTCTGTGCGTAGGAAACGCCGGTCTTGTAATCCCATTTGCCGAAGTTGCCTTCAAAACCCAGCAGTACGCGGGCGTTATCGGTGGTATTTTCCTGGGTGCGGTTGCCCACGTCATTCGCGCGCCATTTGTAGGCAATCGGCTTGCTCTTGTCGAACGACGGGATGTAGGCCGACAAATCCTGGTAATACGCGCCGCCCACGGGGTAGACGGCCTTGTTGGCAATGCTGGTCTGCACCTGCATCGGCGTCAAAATGGCCGTGGCCTTGGTGCGTGAACCGAGCGCCTCGACAAACATGCGGTGGTCGGGCGCCAGCTTGAACGTGCCGCGCGACAGGAAATTGGCCCGTTCCACGGGGAATTGCAGCACATAGTCGGCGCCATAGTCGTAGGCGCAGGAATACTTGGTGCGCAGCGGCGACGTCACGTCTTTCCACAGTGCCGTCTGGTATTGCGACATGCCTGCGACGCTGTCGCACTTGCCCTGGAAGCTCAGGGGATTGGCTTGCAGGTATTGATTCGGGTCGCCAGGCAGCTGGAACGCGGTACCCAGCGCCGTGCCGGCCCCCGTCATCTGGTTGGCAAACGGCGTGCCCGTGGTGTCCGGCGACAGGCCGCGGCCCGGCTGGTAGCCATTGACGAAGGAGCGGTCGCTGCCGTTCAGGCGCTGCGCCTTGTCGACCGTCAGGCTGGCCATGAGGTTGTAGCCGTCCTCTTCCAGCGAGCCCGTGCCGGCCAGAATGGAAGCGCGGCGCGTGGCGCCGCCACCGGCCTGCGTGTCGTTGGTGGAAACAGAGGCTTCCACGCCGCTGTAATTGGTTTTCAGAATGAAATTGATCACGCCGCCGATGGCGTCCGTGCCGTAGATGGCCGAAGCGCCATCCTTGAGGATTTCCACGCGCGAGATTGCCCCCAGCGGAATGGAGTTCAAGTCGACGGCACGGCCACTGGCGCCATGCGTGGCCACGCGGCGGCCATTCAGCAGCACCAGGGTCGCGCCCGGTCCCAGGCCGCGCAACGAGGCGAACGAGGCGCCGCCAGCCAGGCGGTCCGCATCGGCGCCAAAGACGTTATTACCCGAAGTCATGTTTTCGGCGCCCGTGCCGTTTGCCGACAGGGTGCGCACCAGTTGCTCGGCCGTCGTGATGCCCTGCTTTTCCATCTGCTCAAAACTGATGACTTGCACCGGCAGCGCGCCTTCCTTGGCGACCCGCTTGATGCTGCTGCCCGTCACTTCGACCCGTTGCATTGCTGGCGCCGCTTCCTGTGCCATCACCGGCCCCACCACCCCCATCAATGCCACCAATTGCGCTAGCTTCTTCAATTTCACGGGTCTCTCCTTTATTTGGGCAATCGAAACTTGAGTTATCAAGTCAGGCTGTTTTTTCACGTCGCAGCTGTCTGTCTCGCAGTACATTTTTTTATGACATTTGCGCATGACTTTATTTGTTTTCATTTTCAGAGTAGCGCGATGCATCCGGGCCCAGCCAATGAAAAATGCTTTCCTAACCATAACTTTTTGGAATGAATGCCCTTTTCGGCGACGTGGTCACTTGCCTGCGGGGCGGCCCTTGGCGGGATCGACGTCCAGATAGCGCCAGGACGTGAATTCCACGGGGTGGCGCCTGTAGTTTTTTAGCCACGGTTGCTGCAGATCGGCAGAGATGGGATGCGTCAGCAACACCCACGGCGTGTAAGCGTGGATCAGCTGAAACAGGTCGAAGTACAGACTGCGTCGGCGCGGCGTATCGGATAGCAGGCGCGCCTCCTCATAGCGTTTATTGTAATCGGGCAAGTTGAAGCGGGCATAGTTGGCGCGGCCAACGTTGCCGCCATACAACAATTGCATAAAGTTATCGCCATCGGGAAAGTCGGCGATCCAGTTGGTCTCGAACATCTGCACCTTGCCCAGGCGCGACGCCTTGATGATTTCCGTCTTCTTGTCGCTTTTAAATGCCACGCGCAGACCAATCGCATTCAGGTTGCGCCGCCACAATTCATCACGCAGCCGGCCCACCGTGCTCGGCTCCGTATGCATGCTCAAGATCAAGGGCGTGCCATCGGGCTGCGTGCGGAAACCATCGACGCCCACTTTGTAGCCGAAGCGGTCGAGCAAGGCGCGCGCCAGCGCCGGATCGTAGCCAACGGGGCTGCGGTACGCCTTGTCGTAACCGAGCACATTCGGCGGCAGCGGCGATTGCGCCGGCAAGGCCAGGCCCTTTTTCAGCAGCGCGATGTCTTCGCGGCTGTTGTAACTGAGGGCGATGGCGCGCCGCAGGGCCAGCTTGTCCTTGGTGTAGCCGCCCAGCACGGGGTCGTCCATATTCATCCACATGTAATACGTTTGCAACACGGGAAAGCGCGTCAGTTGCAAGCCCTTGGCGGCCAGCGCCGGTTTCAGGGCGCCGTTTTCCAGCACCATGTCCGTCATCGATTCCGGCACTTGCTCCAGGTAATCGAATTCGCCTTTCAGGAAACCCAGCATGCGCGATTGATATTCCTCGACGATGCGCACTTCGATGCGCTCGACCAGCGGTAATTGCTTGCCTTCCAGCGCAGTGGCGATGGCGCGCGCGTCGACCGGCAAGGCAGCCAGCGCCTTGGCCTCGGTATGGAACACGGTGGCCCGGAAAGTCGGATTGGCTTGCAGCACGATCTTGTCGCTGCGTTTCCACTCCTTCACCAGGAACGGCCCTGTGCCCACGGGGTGATTACCGATCTGCCCTGCCGCCGGGTACGCTTCGGCCACTTCGCGCGCCACCACAGCGGTCGCCGGCATGGCCAGGTAAAACAGGAAGTTCGGGTCGACGCCGTTCAGGCGGATGCGCAAGGTGTATTTGTCCAGCGCCTGCAAGCCGGCGATCGGCGTGTCGTAGCTGAATGTTGTTTTCAGGGCCGCATCACCCACCAGCTTGTCTTCCAACAAAAACAGCCACGGCGACTTCAGACCGGGGTCATACAGACGCGTCAGGCTGTAGACATAATCCTGCGCCGTCACTTCGCGCGGCTGGCCCTTGAACGCAGGATCGGGCGTGAAGTAAATGCCGGGCTGCAGGTGAAAGGTATACGTGCGCCCGCCATCTTCCACGGTGGGCATGCCGCGCGCCGTATTGCCCTGCAGTTGCACCGGACGCGCCAGGTAGTCATAGCGCAGCAGCGGATCAAAAATGTTTTCCATCAAATTCAAACTGGCCAGGTCCGACGCCACGGCCGGGTCCAGGCCCGTCTCGCTGGTGCTCAAAAACAAGTGCAAGGTCTTGTTCGCGCGGGCATCGGTGGCGGCATGCGCTGGCGCAGTGAAAAGCGTCAACAGGGCCAGGCCGGCGGCGCAGGCGGTTTTGCGTAAAAACATCATCAGTGATCCAGTGCAGACAAGGGTAACGAACAACGATAAGCGACAGGCATCCCCCACATTACGCGGGCAAGCTATGGGGCGCCAATGAAAACAGGCTGCCAGCTTATAACTTTTTGGCATGCGATTGCTGCATTCTTTCATCAACTCGTATCGGGCTGCCCCTATACTTTGTTTGCAGACATTTTTCACCCCCGACACACAGAACTGATCGCATATGGCACTTAATTACATCTGGTCCGGCTTTTTCCTCGTTGGCTTCCTGGCCGCAGTGCTGCAGTGGCTGTTTCTCGGCGATACCGATATCTTCAAACGCATCATCGATGGCACGTTCGAAACGGCGCGCATGGGCGTGATGGATATCGCCCTGCCGCTGGCGGGCGTGATGACCTTGTGGCTGGGCATCATGAACATCGGAGAAAAGGCGGGCATCGTCGGCTGGCTGGCGAAAGTGATCGCGCCCTTCTTTTCGCGCATCTTCCCGGAGATTCCGAAAGACCACCCGGCCACGGGCCACATGGTGATGAATTTTTCGGCCAACCTGCTGGGCCTGGACAATGCCGCCACGCCGTTCGGTCTCAAAGCCATGGAAAGCCTGCAGACCCTGAACCCGAACAAGGAAGAGGCGACGAATGCGCAAATCATGTTTTTGGTGCTGCACACCTCGGGCCTGACCCTGATTCCGCTGGCCATCATGGCGCAGCGCTCCATCCTCGGCGCAGCCGATCCGTCCGACATCTTCATCCCCTGCATGATCGCCACCTATGTGGCCACCGTGGTCGGCATCATCACGGTGTCCATCAAGCAACGCATCAACTTGCTCAACCGCGTCGTGCTGGGCTGGATGGGCGGCATGACGAGCGCCATCGTGGCCATGATCTGGTATTTCACGCAATACCTGACGAAACAGGAAATCGAGCTGGTCTCGAAAGTGGTCAGCAACCTGGTGTTGATCAGCGTCATTGCCATCTTCATCATCGGCGCCCTGCGCAAGAAGGTGAACGTGTATGACGCCTTTATCGAGGGGGCGAAGGGCGGCATCCAGACCTCGATCACCGTGATTCCCTACCTGGTCGGCATGCTGGTGGCCATCAGCGTGATCCGCAATGCGGGCGTGTTCAATTTCCTGATGAGCGGCATGAACTGGTTCTTCGCCAACCTGGGCATCAATACGGACTTCGTGCCCGCCTTGCCGACGGCCATGATGAAGCCGCTCAGCGGCTCCGGCTCGAAAGCCATGATGATCGACGCCATGAATACCTACGGCGTCGACTCGTTTGTCGGCCGCCTGGCCTGCGTCTTCCAGGGTTCGGCCGACACCACCTTCTATATCGTGGCCCTGTACTTCGGTTCCGTCGGCATCCGCAAGACGCGCTATGCCATCACGGCCGGCCTGATCGCCGATTTCGCTGGCGTGGTCACGGCCGTCTTCGTCGCCTACGTCTTTTTCCACTAAGGAGCACCATGTTACGTCCTGTTCTGATGGCTGCGCTGTTGGCGGGTCTTGGCCTGTCGACTGCCCACGCGCAATTGCCCGAATCCGTCAGCCTGCTGCTGCGCAGCGCGAATATCCCCGAAGACGCCATGGGCGCCATCGTCTTGCGCGGCAACACCACCGTGCTGTCGCATGGCGCCGAACGCAGCATGCAACCCGCGTCCACCATGAAACTGGTGACGACGGCCGTGGGCCTGGAGCAATTGGGTCCCATCTTTCGCGGCCGCACGGAGCTGCGCACCAGCGCCGACGTCATCAATGGCGTGCTGAAGGGCGATTTGATCCTGCGCGGCGGCGCCGACACGGATTTCAACGCGGACGTGCTGGCACACATGCTGCAGACCCTGCGCAACCAGGGCATCGTCAAAATCAAGGGCGATTTGATCCTCGACCGCCAGCTGTTCCAGCCGGCCCGGCCCGATATCGGTACGCCGCCCTTCGACGAGTCGGCCGAGTTCCGCTACAACGTCATTCCCGATGCCTTGTTGCTGAACACCAATCTGATCGATATCAACATGAACTCGACGGACCGGCAATTGAGCATCCTGATGCAGCCGCCGCTGGAGAACGTCAGCATCACCAGCGACATGAAACTGGTCAAGGGCAGCTGTGCCCGGTGGGAAGACGGTTGGCGCCCGCCTGAATACCGGCGCGATGCGAGCGGCACGCTGCAGGTGATCTTGCACGGCACCTTCCCGCAAAATTGCAGCAAGGCCACCAGCATCAATGTGCTCGACCGCAACGATTATGCAGACCGCTTGTTCCGTGCCACTTGGAAACGCCTGGGCGGCACCATCACGGGCACGGTGCGCGAAGCACCGTTGACGGGCTTGGCGCCGACGGCCGAACCGGTCGGCACGCGCATGCTGGCCGACCACGTGGCGCGCGCCTTGCCGGAAGTGCTGCGCGATATCAACAAGACCTCCGACAACACCCTGGCCCGCACCTTGTTCCTGAGCCTGGGCAGCTTGCAGAGCGATGGCTGGCTGGGCAGCCGCCCCGTTGCCATGGCCGCACCGGAAGATACGGCAAATCGGGCGCGACTGGTCATCCAGGAATGGTTCCAGCGGCACCATATCGACACCCAGGGCATGCTGGTCGACAACGGTTCCGGCCTGTCGCGCACGGGACGCATTGCGCCAGCGCAAATGGCCGGCGTGCTGCAAGCGATGCAGCAAAGTCCGTGGGCGCCCGAGTTCCAGTCCAGCCTGCCCATCGTCGCGCTGGACGGCACCATGCGCAAGCGCCTGCTGAACAGCCCGGCCGCCGCGCGCGCCCGCATCAAGACGGGAACCTTGAAGAATGTGGTGGCCATCGCCGGCTATGTGCCCGATGCCAACAATCAACTGTGCGTGGTGGTCGCCATGATCAATAGCGACTTGGTGGGCAACGGCAATGGCCGCGCCGCCGTCGATGCGCTGATCGAGTGGGTGGCCAGAAGCGGCGCCGCGCCGGTGGTGGCTGGGCAATAAAGAGAAGTAAAGACAGAAAGGCAGCGCGTAGCGCTGCCTTTTTTTCGTCTGTTGCGCGGCCCCGGCAAATATCCAGACGAAAAAAAACCCGCCAATTGCTTGACGGGTTTTTCTCTAGGTGGAACAGCCGGGGGCTGTTGCACCAAATAACAAGCCTGACGATAACCTACTTTCACACTGGTTGCAGCACTATCATCGGCGCAAAGTTGTTTCACGGTCCTGTTCGGGATGGGAAGGGGTGGGACCAACTTGCTATGGTCATCAGGCATAACTTGTACTGGCATTTGTCCTCAATGGAGCGACAAAGCCTGAATCTGGAAGAAGCAAAGATTGGGTAATGAATAGTAGTATCAACAAACACGCAACGTTGTACCGTCTTATCCTCTGTACCTGCTAAGGTTATAGGGACAAGCCGTACGGGCAATTAGTACTGGTTAGCTTAATGCATTACTGCACTTCCACACCCAGCCTATCAACGTCCTGGTCTCGAACGACCCTTCAAAGAGCTCAAGGCTCTGGGAAATCTCATCTCAAGGCAAGTTTCCCGCTTAGATGCTTTCAGCGGTTATCTCTTCCGAACTTAGCTACCCGGCAATGCCACTGGCGTGACAACCGGTACACCAGAGGTTCGTCCACTCCGGTCCTCTCGTACTAGGAGCAGCCCCCTTCAAATTTCCAACGCCCACGGCAGATAGGGACCAAACTGTCTCACGACGTTTTAAACCCAGCTCACGTACCACTTTAAATGGCGAACAGCCATACCCTTGGGACCGGCTACAGCCCCAGGATGTGATGAGCCGACATCGAGGTGCCAAACTCCCCCGTCGATATGAACTCTTGGGAGGAATCAGCCTGTTATCCCCAGAGTACCTTTTATCCGTTGAGCGATGGCCCTTCCATACAGAACCACCGGATCACTATGTCCTACTTTCGTACCTGCTCGACTTGTCAGTCTCGCAGTTAAGCACGCTTATGCCATTGCACTATTAGCACGATGTCCGACCGTACCTAGCGTACCTTCGAACTCCTCCGTTACACTTTGGGAGGAGACCGCCCCAGTCAAACTGCCTACCATGCACTGTCCCCGATCCGGATAACGGACCAAGGTTAGAACCTCAAACAAACCAGGGTGGTATTTCAAGGTTGGCTCCACGAGAACTAGCGTCCCCGCTTCAAAGCCTCCCACCTATCCTACACAGATTGGTTCAAAGTCCAATGCAAAGCTACAGTAAAGGTTCATGGGGTCTTTCCGTCTAGCCGCGGGTAGATTGCATCATCACAAACATTTCAACTTCGCTGAGTCTCGGGAGGAGACAGTGTGGCCATCGTTACGCCATTCGTGCAGGTCGGAACTTACCCGACAAGGAATTTCGCTACCTTAGGACCGTTATAGTTACGGCCGCCGTTTACTGGGACTTCAATCAAGAGCTTGCACCCCATCATTTAATCTTCCAGCACCGGGCAGGCGTCACACCCTATACGTCCACTTTCGTGTTTGCAGAGTGCTGTGTTTTTATTAAACAGTCGCAGCCACC
>Ga0209913_1000063_pt1 | contig 138271 bp, 114 predicted proteins | sample PersoiDNA2013203_FD_185805 | JGI IMG/M metagenome (GOLD analysis project Ga0209913, IMG submission 185805) | Permafrost soil microbial communities from the Arctic, to analyse light accelerated degradation of dissolved organic matter (DOM) -... | ecosystem: Environmental > Terrestrial > Soil >...
TATATCTGGTCGATATTAAAGAAGCGGTGAAGACCGCCGCACCTCACGTCGCCGGTGCCAAGATGCCGTGTGATAACGCGATACGCGTCGTACACGGCGCGCGCCAGCTGGCACCTTATCTTGGAAATCGCATGGTCGCAACTCGCATGCTGGACCGACCAGTATTTTTGCGAGAATTGCTGCCGCAAGATCTTAAACTTGAGATCGAACAGTTAACCTGCAACGATGCGATGATAGCGGCAAGATTTCTGGGCATGGTTGTCGGAACAGCCCATGCGAGACAAATGGAGGCCTTGGTGCGTAAGAGTTGGCATCGCGAATTACTCCGCAATCACACAAAAACACTAGATGCACCGTCCTGGTTGTGGTCGAGTGTCGTTGAGTTAGTCATCAGCCATGAACGGGCGTATTTGGAACATTGCCGACGATTTGGAGGACCGTAAGGATTCCTAGCTGAATTGACAAATGATTTATTATGATATCACCGACGAAGCTCACGGTGAGTATCATGATAACGTCAAGCCAACCCAGGCGCACCCAGAAGGACAATGCAAGCAGACCACCAAGAACAAAGTCAAGTTGATCGGCGGGAATTCACGATTGTCAGGGGGCGATTTTAAGCCGCCGTTTGACGAAGCTCTTCAGGCTGTCCCCAATCATGGCGCCGCAGCCACTAGCCAAGCCAAGTAGAAACCACTGTTCATAACTTACCAAGTCACCCTGCCAGTGAATCCTGGACTGAAATAAAGCAGTCAGAATCGCTGCTGCAATGCCTAAGAAAAAGCCCACCACCGTTTTGTAGCTCACAAGCCAACGCCTACTAATAGGCGAATTCCACCACCTCCAATACCTGACGAATGGCGGTGCCATATTCGCAAAGTAGAACGGCAACATCATATAAAGCAGTTCAACGATTCTGATCATAGGCTTAGCAGAGCATGTTAAATATAGTCATATTGCACCAGATGCAATACGCTTTCAACTAATGAAACGGAGTGCAAAAATGTTATACGCAGATTCCAGATGCTGCGTTTCCGCATTGTCTGCACTGAGTTCCACATCAAGGTCTAGACCGTCTCTCAATTGCAGGAACTGTAGGTCGCACGGCAAAATTCCTCTGTTCTATGTTAGCTAGCGTACAGAACCGCACTTGATTTGGGCATACCTTATCCTATGCGCTAGTGAGATAGCAAAGTCGCACGTATTAATTAACGATTTATATGACGTTATCTATTCCACTATTACTTATTAAAGGATTTCTTATGAACCGTTCAATATTAATATCAGCACTATTTGCTGCTCTAAGCCTTACTGCTTGTGATAAACCTACTGTGGTTAATGTTCCCAGCACGCCTGTAGCTGTGTCTGGGCCAGCAGGCCCACCTGGGGATCCATGAGTTAAAGGTAACACTGGAAACCAAGGTGATCTTGGTGTCCAAGGTAAAACTGGCAACCAAGGCGAGACAGGAACACAGGGTAACGAAGGTAACAAAGGTGATACTGGCAAGACGGGCGATAGTACTACAGTAATTGTTGTGCCACCTGCGGAGCCAGTTCCAGCAAACTAAATAAATTTAAATACTATTTTGAGGGGAATATCATGGGCTTAGGAACCATAGTGTTAATAATTTTAATTTTGATGTTAGTTGGAGCATTTCCAACTTGGCCACACAGCCGAAACTGGGGCTACGGACCAAGTGGCGGATTAGGTGTGGTGGTCATTATTCTCATAATCCTAGTTTTAATGGGAAGACTGTAAGCGGATTAGTGCTACTGGCAAGCGAATAGTCTTAAGTTAGAGGATCCGTTGATTGGCGAAGCTATTGATGTGTTAATCGGCTTCATAAACAAAAAGGTGATGCTTATGGTCTCGGCCAATGGGAGAACGGAGAACAATGAGCGTGTTGCTGACATCTAGTTGTGTCTTCACTTCATACTATGTGTTATAGCGCACTGTTATATCTTGATTGAATAGATATGGCAGAGCCCTTATGTCATGGTCAACTATTTTAGTGTCCGAAAATACTTGACCATGACAAAGGGCTTTTGAATGCATATGAGTAACTTCAGCCAATAGCCGACTTTGAGCGGAAGTTCACATTTCATCATGAACCGTAGGATTGGAAATAATAAAATTTGCATTAGCTAATCTTTTATTATCAATTAGCTGCAATCAGGCTAAAGTTCTAATCAATTTTTCTCTATCCCATTGCCGAGTTTTTGCAGCGGAAATAAAATCATCAATTTCTAGCACATCTAACACTCCAGCGTCCACATGAATATTTGCACTCTTCACTAAGACGTCTCCTCCCTTATCCACGGCAATTGCTTTCAAATGGCCATATGCATCACGAACAAAATCGATTGCGGCCGCTTCCATAGATAGTGATTTCGCACCTTCATTAGAAAGAATAATCGCAATGGCATCAAATATGACCGAAGGTGTGCCTGCCAGTTGCCCATCTACATGAAGTATTGAGCCATCACTTAGTTTTGCACCACCAATCTTGGGGCCAACAATTTTCACATTAGCGCCTGCATTGATTACAGCCTTTTTAATGTTATTAATAACAGTGACATCGGAGCCATCTGTAATCAAAACTCCTATCAAACGACCTTGTAACGTGTCTTTCATTTTGCCGATGGTTTGCAGTGCTGGTGATGGCGGCATTTCCTGTACGATAGCTGCAACTTGAGGCGCATTTGGCATCTTTTCAAACCCCAAGCCTTTAGCTACTCTATTCGCAAGGTCTTCTGAAATATGAAGTAAATGACCCACTATTGCTTCTCTGATATGTAAATGTTCAACTTTAGAAAGTTCAAATACTAACGCTGAAGCGATGTGTGCTTGCTCATAGCTGGTTTGGCTGATAAAAAACTGCCGTGCCTGAGAGTAATGATCTGCGAAGCTCTCTGCTCTTATTCTTCCTTTGTTTCCACTTTCATTCACTGTAGCACTATGAAACCCTTTAGGCGTTTCACGCGGAGAATCTTTAGATAAAGAATTAGGTTCGTAGGCAACTCTACCAGCTGGCTGCTCCATTTGCATATGCCCATCACGTTGTTGATTGGCGAATGGACATTTGGGAGCATTAATTGGAATCTGATGAAAGTTTGGTGATCCCAAGCGGGATAGCTGAGTATCTAGATATGAGAACAAGCGACCTTGTAAAAGGGGGTCGTTAGAAAAATCAATACCTGGTACAACATGTGAAGGGCAAAAAGCCACCTGTTCTGTTTCTGCAAAGAAATTATTGGGCCAACGATCAAGCACCATGCGGCCAATAACCTTTAATGGAACCAACTCTTCTGGAATAAGTTTGGTAGCATCAAGATGATCAAATGGAAATTTATCAGCCTCATCCTGCGTGAAAAGCTGCACCGAAAATTCCCATTCTGGAAAATTACCTGCTTCAATCGCCTCAAACATATCACGGCGCATAAAGTCTTGGTCGGCACCAGAAATCTTTACGGCTTCGTCCCATATAGTTGATTGTAGTCCGAGTTTTGGACGCCAATGGAATTTTACAAAAGTTGAAACGTCATTTTCATTAATCAGCCGGAAGCTATGGACCCCAAAGCCTTCGATCATTCGTAACGAACGAGGAATAGTTCTGTCAGACATGATCCACATCACCATATGCATAGACTCAGGTGTAAGTGAAATGAAATCCCAAAAGGTATCATGCGCTGTAGCTGATTGTGGAAAGCCACGATCAGGCTCCATTTTTACAGCATGAATAAGATCAGGAAACTTAATAGCGTCCTGAATAAAGAAAACCGGAATATTGTTTCCAACCAAATCCCAGTTGCCTTCCTTAGTATAAAACTTTATTGCAAAACCGCGCACATCTCGTGGTGTATCTACAGAGCCAGAACCACCAGCTACAGTTGAGATGCGAGTAAAAAGTGGTGTCTTTACATCTATTTCAGTGAGTATTTTGGCGGTTGTGTATTGTGCCAATGAATGAGTCAATTCAAAATAACCATGTACGCCAGTTCCACGCGCGTGAACGATACGTTCAGGGATACGCTCATGATCAAAATGTGTAATTTTTTCTCGGAGTATAAAATCCTCCAATAATACTGGTCCTAGCGGGTTTGCTTTGAGTGAGTTTTGGTTATCGGAAATTTCAAGACCTTGATTAGTAGTCAGTACGGAATGTTCTCCACTAGCAAGTTGATGTAGTTCTCCACCTTCGGCTATCTGTGTATTTCCAGTCAAGGATGTATCATCCTTGCTATTTACTGACTTCGCGTTACTCATATAAAGTTTCCTAATGAATCATACTATTTAAATATTAATCAAATTAAATATTAATCAAAGCGGAAATATTAAACATCAAGCACGTCATGTTGTATTTCCTTCCAGTTAATTTCAGTGTTAGGCATTGATAGTAAAATTACCCAAGTCTCCAATGACGCTAATGTACGAACAAAGCAATCAAAATAATGATAGGAATAGGTATACCGAGAAAAAATAATAGTAATGAACGCATGACTGTCTCCAGAATTAATGAGAGAAATAAAGGTTAGATAAATTAAATATATGATCAAGCATCACGACTGCATCCACCCCAAGTAGCTGCAAGGCTTGCCGAGAATGCCCCCATAAGGAGTGAAACAAACAGCCACAAGGTTGCGTAAATTGAAGCTTTACGTGCCTTATCCGCGGCATCTTTAGCAGCTATTTCTGCATTCTGTTTCTTAGTCTGCATATTGGAATAGATGTTATTGACCCGTTTTTCTGCTTCTTGCTGAGTCAAACCAGTATGACTTGAGACTAATTGACTAATATAAATTTGATCTGCTGGAGGCAATGTTTTCATACTCATTGAACTTATAAAGATGCGAGTAACTTCGGAGATGAGAGCTGTTTTTTGCGCTGTATCAGTTGAAATTATTTTGCCTTTTGTGGATGTTGAAGAAGCCTGATTGGAGTCTTTACGGAACAGAGAATCAACGAAGTAGCCCATGGCGCCAGCTTCAGATCCACTAACATCATCAGACTTACCCATTTCACTCCCAGTCGCCGTAACACCCACTACCATAGTGGCATTCGCGGCACCACCAGCTAAACTAGCTGCAGCCTGTACTCCGCCGTTAACGATGGACCCAATAACAGAAGTGAGTAGAGCAGCAGTAGCTAGCGATGCAACTGCCCAAGCTAAGAAACCATGAGCAGTATCACGGAAGTAGACTTCATCTACATGTACACCAGCCCATTTTATTCTAAGCCTGCCAGCCAGATAACCACCCATCCCTGCTGCAAGAATTTGTGTGACGGTCAACCAAACAATCGTAGATATACCAAATGTGGATGCACTAACGCCTTTGTGAGCCCAAGGAGAAACTGATGATAAACCTAACCCTGCGCCCAGTAGCAATAGAATTAAAGATAAGGCGGCGGCGGCAGTGGCTCCTGCTAATATGGCAGCCCAAGAGACTGCATTGGCATTTACTTGAGAATAATTGGCATAAGTTTCTGGCAGAATGTGTTCAGGACCAAAATTTTCCGTACTTGTTACATTAGATAGCTCCATAACCAACCCCAACTAATTTAGAAATAGTAAGTGTTGCACTTTTGAATCTGTAGCTCTGTTCGCTAACGAACGTAAAGCTAAATGATCTACAGTTTTTTTTGAAATCTCTATTTGGAACATCTGCTTTGGTGGTGGCATTGCAAAAAACTTAAAATAGCCTCGTCCAAAACAATATTTAAAATCTGCTTTTAAACCCTCTGCACAAATTGTTGGGTTTCTTTTGCTTGATCTACGACTGCCGCCATGCCGAAATGCTCATATGTTACGCCTTCATAATTTTTGTAACGCGGCGAGCGCACGCTAAATATGGCACGTACTTGCAATCTTCATAAAGAAGATATCAATTCTCCTCCCACCGCGATCATTCGCCATACCTGCGGACAAACCAGGTCTTCACCAACTGGGTCAGGATCATATAGCACAGCAGCATGATCGCCAGCAGCAGCCAGTACAGCGGTGGCAGCGCGACAAAGCCGAGCGTGTCGGCCAGCGGCGAAACCGTCAGCCAAGCGCCGACTGCAACGATGATCAGCGAAGTGGCAATCAGCTGCCAGCTAGCCCGGCTTTCGATGAACGGAATCTTGTTGGTGCGAATAACATGGATGATCAACGTCTGGGTGAAGATCGACTCCACGAACCAGCCTGTGTGGAACAGTGCCGGGTTTTGCCAGCTGTTGAACAGGTAGAGCATGATGAAGAATGTCAGGTAATCGAAGACCGAACTGATCGGGCCGATAAAAAGGATAAAACGCTGGATCTCGCCTATCTCCCACTTGCGCGGTTTGATCAGCCAGTCGGCATCTACCTCGTCAGTGGGGATCGTGGTCTGCGAGAAGTCGTACAACAGATTGTTGATTAATACCTGGATAGGCAACATAGGCAGGAAGGGTAAAAACACGCTAGCCCCGACCACACTGAACATGTTGCCGAAGTTGGAGCTGGCCGCCATCTTGATGTATTTGATGATGTTGCCGAACACCCGCCGCCCCTCCAGCACGCCCTGCTCCAGTATCAGCAAGTTGTTTTCCAGTAGGATGATGTCGGAGGACTCCTTGGCGATATCGACCGCGCTATCCACTGAAATGCCGACATCGGCAGCTTTGAGCGCTGGGGCGTCGTTGATGCCATCGCCCATGAAGCCGACTACGTGATCCTTGCTCTGCAGCGCGCGGATGATGCGCTCCTTGTGCGCCGGAGCCAGCCGGGCAAACACGCTGCTTGCGGTTACGGCGGCAGCAAGTTCATCCTCGCTCATCGCCTCGATTTGAGATCCGATCAACAGATGCTCGACCGGCATGCCCACTTCCTTGCAGATGTAAGCGGTGATGATTTCGTTATCGCCGGTCAGTATTTTGACGTCCACATTAAGTGTGTGCAGTCGCTTCAAGGCCTCGGCAGCAGTGTCCTTGGGCGGATCGAGGAAGGCCAGAAAACCCAGCAGGATCAGGTCAGACTCATCCTTGATCGAGTACACAGGTTCATCCGACGCACCCTGCATTTGCTTGTAAGCCAAGGCAATCACGCGGAAACCCTGTCCATTCAGGTCGTCCGCAAGCTGCCTGCGTTTGGCATCATGTTCGGGCTGAACAGCGATCACTTCGCCATTCAGTTCCACTCGCGGGCACAGGCTTAGCACTTCTTCGACCGCGCCTTTGCAGATCAAGGTGTTCAGTCCGCTTTCATCCTCCACCACCACCGACATCCGGCGCCGCACGAAGTCGAAAGGAATCTCATCTATCTTTCGATACTTCTCCTGCACTTGCAGGTGTTGTTCCAGCTCCTCATGCTTGAGGATGGCCTCGTCCAGCAGGTTCTTTAAGCCGGTATGATGAAAGCTGTTCAGGTAGCCAAAATGCAGCACCTTCTCACTCTCTTCACCATTCACGTCCAGGTGCTTTTCCAGTACGATCTTGCCCTGGGTAATCGTGCCAGTCTTATCGGTACACAGCACATCCATCGCACCGAAGTTCTGAATGGCGTTCAGGCGCTTTACAATCACTTTCTTGCGCGCCATCGACAACGCGCCCTTGGATAGGTTGACCGTGACTATCATCGGCAACATTTCCGGCGTCAGTCCGACAGCCACGGCCATCGCAAACAGAAATGCTTCCATCCAGTTGTGTTTGCTCAGCCCGTTGAGCAGAAAGACGGTCGGCACCATCACGGCGATGAACAGAATCATCAGCCAGGTGAACTTGTTGATGCCCTTGTCGAAGCTGGTCAACTGACGCTCCCCAACGATACTGGCGGCCAGCGATCCCAAGTAAGTCTGCTCGCCGGTGCTGATGACCACTGCCATTGCGGCCCCGCTTTCTACGTTGGTGCCCAGGAAGCAGATGTTTGTCAGTTCTAGCGGGTTGTGAACGTCGGCTGGCGCCGCGTCGGCCTTTTTTTCCACAGGCAGAGCTTCGCCAGTAAGTGCCGCCTGATTGAGAAACAAGTCTTTAGCGGACAGCACCCTGACGTCGGCCGGTGCCATATCACCTGCTGCCAGCCGGACGATGTCACCGGGCACCAGCATCTTGAGCGGGACTTCTTGTTCCTTGCCGTCACGCACAATCGTGGCCGAGTTGCTGACCATCGCTGCAAGTTTCTCGGCCGCGTTATCGGCGCGCATCTCCTGCACGAAACGCAGGACCACACCGAGTATCACCATCATGAAAATGACTACTGTCGCGCGCAAGTCACCGGTCAGAAAAGAAAGCACACCCAGTGCCACGAGCAGCAGGACCAATGGATTCTTGACGTTGCCCAACAGGCGCATCAAGGCAGATAGCCGCTGCTCCCGAGCAATCATGTTCAGTCCATACTGCTTCAAGCGAGCATCGGCTTCTGCTTGCGTCAGGCCATCTAAGCGCGATGCAAGCTGCTGTAGAACAGTAGTTGCATCTGCGCGCCCAATTCCCAGCAATTGCACGGAAATAGGCGCATCTTCCCCGCCAGTGGGATTGGCTGTGCTTATGTTAGCTGGCTGCGGTGATGATTCCATAGTCATTCTTCAATCCGAACTAAGTTGGTTTTGAGCACATGGGCTTAATAATTCGTGTGATGAATGTTTAGAATATTCAAGCCTTTGGTTGTTATGGCTGTCATGATCCTTTCTTGGCACGCCGCCGTCCGTTGATCGGGAAAGCACCCGGCGAAACTAGTTATTCCTGACGGTGATACCCTCGATATCCTATACAAAGCCTTTCATAAAAATCCCTTTTTCTTTCGTTTTGCCCCAAGGGTGCGTAGATGCCATTACCCGCCGAGTGTCTGGTCCTGGTTTTTATACCAGGAGAGTGCGTGTTCAAAATGCTGCGGATCAAAATCTGGCCAATATTCATCCCTGACATAGAAGTCCGCATAAACCGATTGTACCGGGAGAAAACCGCTCAATCGGCGTCCTCCTCCCCAGCGTACGATCAAATCCAGACGTGATACTTCTTCTGAACGCAGACCGTCGTTTTTAAGACCAGCCAAATCCCATTCCCAGCCATAGTTGACGAGTAGATTCACCTTTATTCCGACACCCTGGCGCTGTCGGAATTCTTTTAACGCCTGAGGGAATTGCGTCGAGGTCTCATCGCCGACAACTAACAGAGCTGCTCCACGGCGTGCAATCTCAAAAGCGAATGCAACGGTGGCCTCGCTGAATGCCTGTTTTTGAATGGAAGGCCGCCTGGTGTTGTCCTGAGTAAAGCAATAGATGGAAACTTCCTTGATCCCCCATTTTTTACATGTCTCGTACAGCAGCAACCCTGGGTCGATGCCATGAGCATATCCCGCTTCTTTGGGCAGCCCATGATCAATGGCCCAGCGGCGATTCCCATCGGGAATGAAACCGACGTGACGCGGGATATTATTTTTCGCCATTGCAAACCTTGTTCTAAAATGATGTCGGGGGCCATACTATATGAAAATTGCTATTGACCACCAGTATTTTTTTATGCTGTTTTGTTACGCTCACAACCGGAAAATTACTTGAAATTCTTCGCCGCAAAATCCCAGTTCGCCAAATGATTGATGAAGTTCTCAACGAACTTGGCACGCAAGTTACGGTAGTCGATGTAATAGGCATGTTCCCACACGTCCACGCATAACAAAGCCTTGTCACCCGTGGTGAGCGGTGTACCGGCCGCGCCCATGTTGACGATATCCACTGAACCATCGGCCTTCTTCACCAGCCAGGTCCAGCTGGAACCAAAGTTGCCAACGGCTGAGGTCTGGAACACCTTCTTGAATTCGTCGTGGTTGCCCCACTTCTTGTTAATGGCATCGGCCAGCGCCCCGGTTGGGGCTGCACCGCCTTTCGGCTTCATGCAGTTCCAGAAAAAGGTGTGGTTCCACACTTGCGCGGAGTTATTGTAAATGCCGCCGGAAGATTTCTTGATTATGTCTTCCAGTGTGGCGCTCTCGAATTCAGTACCCTTGATCAACTTGTTAAGATTGGTCACGTAAGCCTGATGATGCTTGCCGTAGTGGTACTCTAATGTTTCTCTGGATATGTGGGGTTGCAGTGCATCGAGCGCATAAGGCAGCGGCGGCAGGGTATGTTCCATTTATTTTCTTCTCGGTAAATAATTTAGACAAAAGTGCCGAATGCGGCTATGCCAAAATTAGGATTGATATGGGGATAAAGTCCCATCTATATAAAGATTAGTTGCAAAGTGACCTGTGTGGACCAAACCCACAAGCACCTTTACTCCTAGACTCAGGAATGCTTGTTTGCATCCTTGATTACTTCCTTTGCATCACCATAGGTTTTTTCGGCATTTCCGGATATTTGTTTGCCCAAACCTTTGATTTGCTGATCTTTGCTGCCGGCCAGCTTTCCAACTTCTTCCTGCACTTTACCGGCGACGTCTTTTATAGCTCCTTTGACTTGATTCTTGTTCATGATCAAACTCCTTCATCAAAATTAACAGGCTTACCCATTGAAGAATTCAGATTGAACTTAATGTTGCCGCCAGTCTGTGCGGTAACGAACAATAATATAGGCTTATTCAACAAACGAGGCGTTCACGGTAATGAAAATATCGCTATCCAGTGCACAGATTCATCATCTCGGGCACGCCAGTTTTATGTAAGTTGTTGATTTTTTAACATCTTCACTCAAATGGCAGAATACAAGCATTAAACTGGTACTAGCAGGTCGTACTGACTTAATATGCGCTTAGATTCTCAGCTATAAAATCACCGTACGGCATTTATTATTTCAGATATTAGAGACATGGATTCATTGTCGCCAGACCTTACGTCCTCACCACCCACTCCTATTCTTTCATTAGCTAATGCCTGGCATGTATCAGTTAATGGCAAATTAAAGACGCCACGGAAATATACTGCTTATTCGCCATCTGCCATAAACTTTTCGAACGATGCATGTGGCATCGGCTTACCAAACAGATAACCCTGCACAATGATGCAGCCATTGGATAGCAGGCAATCAGCCTGCTCACGCGTTTCCACACCTTCAGCCACCAGCTCCATATTCAGCACCTGAGCAATTGAGATCATGACCTTCACCAACTCGGTTTTGTCGTGATCGTATGGAATACCTTGCACAAAAGAGCGATCGATCTTGATCTGGCTGACGGGGAAGCGGTTGAGGTAACTCAAGGCTGAATAGCCCGTGCCAAAGTCATCGATGGAGATGGCGTGACCCATACGGTTAAAAGTATCCAGCATAGCGGCAATTTCCGCGCTATCTTCTAATAGCAGGCTTTCGGTGATTTCCAGTTTGATCCAGCTAGGTTCACAGGCGGTTTCTTGCAGAATACGCTGCACCGTAGCTACCAGATCATTGCGAATGAACTGACGTGTAGACAGGTTAACCGCAATGCAAAGCGGAATTTCGCGGTTGGTATTCCATGCCACCGCCGCCTGACAAGCTGAATGCAATACCCATTCACCAATGCCTACGATAAGACCTGTCTCTTCAGCGACCGGGATGAATTTATCTGGGGTGATCAGACCCTTGTCACGGTGATTCCAGCGTAACAAGGCTTCTGCACCGATGATCTTGCTTGAGGCTAATTCCACCTGCGGCTGGTAGTAAAGCTCCAGTTCGTTACGTTCCTGCGCTTTGCGCAGGTCGTTTTCGATGGACATGCGCCAGGCGGCTTTCTCAGTAAGATTCGCCGAAAAAAACTGGTAATTGTTGCGCCCCTGCTGCTTGGCGTAATACATCGCTGAGTCGACATAACGGAACAGGGTCTCGACATCGTCAGTGTCATTGGGATATAAGGTGATGCCGATACTAGTCGTTATAAACAACTCGCAACCATCAATCATAAACGGGTGGTTAAAGGCGACGAGTATCCTGCAGGCAACGGCGTCCAGATCAAGTCCACTATAAATGTTCGGCAGCAGAATGGCAAACTCATCGCCACCCAAGCGTGCCACGGTATCGCAAATGCGCACGCAGTCTCTCAGGCGCCTAGCGGCTTCGCGCAGCACTTGATCGCCAATACCATGCCCAAGCGTATCATTAATTTGTTTAAAGCGGTCTAGGTCCAACATCATCAAGCCGAACTGGTGGCCGTGACTGGAGATATCGCCTATGGTCTGGCGGATACAGTCGCTGAGTTGCGAGCGGTTGGGTAAATGAGTGAGTGGGTCGAAAAATGCCAGATTGTGGATCTGCTTACGGTAAGTATCAATTTCGGTAATGTCGCGCCCCACTGCTAGTACGCTAACAACTTTACCCTTTGTGTCGAACTCTGGAGTCAGGCGGATATGTGAACATATTTCCTTGCTATCACGGGTACCCCAATGGGTACACCAAATCAACTCGAATTGACTTGCCTCACCGCTACCTAGCACCTGACGGATTTTTTCCTGATAAGCGACCGCCCGCTCTCCACCGGGGTACTCTTCAGGTGTTTTATACATGAGCTCATCCAAGGACAAACCTGCATCGATCTGCATTCTTGGGTTAACATAGATACGCCGACAATCACGGTCATAGCGGTTGATCGTATCTGGAGAATGCTCGACCAGCACCCGAAATTCCTGCTCACGCTTGGTCAGCTCAGCTTCCGTACGCCGAAGCTGAGAGACGTCACGCCCGATAACAAGCGTGCCTTTCAACTGTCCATCCAAATCGTACTCAGGCACGATGCGCAGGTCATGGCTGGCAAAAGTACCATCATGGTCTGTCCATTCCAGCATAATGTTACTTGATTCGCCGCTATCCATCACCTGTTGCAACAGCATTTTGTATGTTTCGCTACTGACGTTTTCTGGTACCCAGCTATCCGCCAGCGAACGGCTTAGCGCTTCTGCCTGCGTAAAACCACTGACTTTTTCATAGGCTGGATTGACGAATACCCGACGGTGTTTACTATCGTAACGAACAATCATATCCGGCGAGTGCTCGATCAGTGTACGGAATTCCTGCTCGCTTGCCTGAGCCTTGTGTTTTGCCCGCTTCAGCTCGCTTACATCGCGGGTGAACGACAACGCGCTGCATACCTCGCCGTTTGCATTGTATTCAGGCACCACGCGCAGTGACTGGCAGACATATTCGCCATTTTTGGTAAACCAGTCCAACTCAATATCCTTTGGTTTCCCGCTTACCATCACCTCGCGCAACAATCGTTCGAACTCTGCAGGCGTCATGCGTGGATTACCCCAGGACTCGGTCGGCTTTTTGCCAATTACTACAGACACAGGGTTGCCATATACCTGCTCGTAATTCTGGCTGACATAGTTGCGGCGGCAATCACGGTCATAACGGATGATGACATCTGGCGTATTGGCAATCAGCGTGTGCAGCTCCTGCTGCTTTCTTGCTAGTTGCTCTTCCATGTGATTGTGTTCAGTAATGTCAGGCATGATGGTAGAGATGAATCCTGGCTGACCATCAGCACTCTGGTGTAACTCTAATAGCTGGGAAACTGGCTCACTACTTTCGGCAATAAAGGTTTGTAATGCGTTCTTGAGACCCACGTTTTATTCCTGTAGCGGAATCAAGACTGGGTCACTAAAAAAGCCTTTCAGGTCGTACAAACCACGAAGTGCATGCACTGCGGAACCATGGCTAGGAATGCGCAAGTATCTGCCCCGCATAATGGCTTCGGTCTTGGCAAGGATCAATAATTGCAAGCCAGACGAATCGATTTCACTCACACCAGTCAAATCCATTTCTACCTCATTGTATTTAGCCAAAGGAGATAGCAACTGGTCTTTCAATTTCATGACAGTATCAACCGTCATCTCGCCATTGACGACGATGCGGCATTGATTGTCATTCTCATGCAAAATACTTACAGCCATGGACCCTCATTTTCTGGTTTACTGCTCCACACCTAGCATAGGTGCGAATTTCAGCTATATAAACATACCTTGAAAGTGGTGACTATTGGGTAAATGACTATTTGCTGTAGGGAAATCCTTAGCAGCATTATTCGTGAGCAAAAACTGCAGGCAGGACGAAGGTTTACTAGATGACTACCTTCGATTTAATTTCAGCTATCCCGAGCTTATCGAAGTGATAACATTGAGACTAGGCCTGCTATGCAATACCGTTGCTAATGGCATAGCGCATTAACTCGACATTGCTAGCAAACCCCATTTTCTGCATCAGGTGTGCCTTGTGCGCACTGACAGTTTTATTGCTGATGCAGAGGTCTGCTGCCACCGAGTTAAGATTCATCCCACTTGCAATCATACGAAAAATCAGCATTTCCCGGGCACTCAAACATTCATGCCGCAATGCAGCTTTGTTCTCACTGTTTTCAAATGCCAGTTTTTCCGCCAGATCATGTTCAATGAAGCGCCCCCCTGAAGCCACTTTGCGGATGGCAGCCCCCAATATTTCATGTCCACTGTCTTTCGTCAGGTAACCCGCAGCTCCAGCATTAATGGCACTGAGGGCAATCTGTGGTTCGTTGTGCATACTAAGCACCAGTATAGGCGGTGGGCTATCCAGCGAGTAGATACGGCTAATCAGCTCCGTCCCACTAAGGCCAGGCATGGTCATGTCGAGCAACAGCAAATCAATGCCCCCTGCATGTAATATACCAAGCACTTGTTCACCGTTTGCGGCTTCTCCTGCAACGACAATATCTTCATCCAGCGCAAACAGCTGCTTTAAGCCCTCACGTACAATGGCATGGTCATCGGCAATCAATATTCGAATCATTCTTCTTCACTCCATACATTGCTCACTGGGATAGATAGCTTAATCACAGTTCCACTCCCAGGCACACTGGTTATTTCAAGTCTGCCCCCCAGCATGAGTGCACGCTCTTGCATGCCAACCAAGCCAAAGGATTTATCTTTGCGCACAGCGGGATCAAAGCCCTGACCATTATCGCGCACTTGTAAAATAAACTGACCGTCTCTTTGCTCCAGCACAATATCGACCTTGCTCGCTTTAGCGTGTCGGCCAATGTTGGTGAGGGATTCCTGGACTATGCGAAAAACCGCTGTGGCATGCTGATCGTCCAGATAAATATCTTCATCGCTCACTTGCAACTCACAAGGAGTCTCGGTACGCCTTTGATGCTCGTCTACCAGCCACTCCAATGCCGGCACAATTCCCATATCAAGCACATTGGGACGCAGCGAAACCACGACATTGCGCACTACATGAATGGTGGAGTCCACCAACGCAGTAAGCTGAGTGGTCCTTTCCTGCAATACTGGATTATTTTTGCCAAACTTTAGGCCGATAGCTGTCACATTCATGCGTAAGGCCATGAGATATTGCCCCAGCTCATCGTGCACTTCCCGCGCAAGGGATTTACGCTCGTCCTCTCTTGCAGCCTCACTACGCGCCGCCAGTTGACGCAATAAGTGCTGTGACTCTTCAAGTTGGCGCTCAGTTTCCTTAAGTTCGGTTATGTTGTGGCCTATCACCAACACCCCCACTACATTTTTCTGCTCGTCATATTCCGCTACGGCATGCATCTGGTGGCTGACCAGAGCGCCATCCAGCCCATGCCATTCCAGCAGGATATGCTCAGGTGTCCCGGTCTCCATTACGTGCTTGAGCTTAGCCATGTATTCCTCAGGCAACATTAATGGTTTCCATACTTCATCTGGCGTTTTATTCCATACAAGATCAATCGGAATACCAGTCTGCCTTGCATAGGCAGGGTTAATGTAGACGCGACGGCCGTTGCGGTCATAGCGCACAATCATTTCCGGCGAATTCTCGGCCAACGTTCGGAACTCTTGCTCGCGCTGCGCTAAGGCATTCTGCAGACGGCGGTACTCGGTAACGTCGCGCCCCATCGCAAGGACTCCAACGATATTGCCGTTCAGTTCACGTTCGGCAACAAAGCGGACATGGTGGTAGCGCAAACCTTCGCCAGTGTCTGGCATGGTCAGTTCAATTTCATTATCCTGCCCAGTCATGAGGACAGTCTTGATTTTTATACTGTAGTCATCATAGTCAGTGTCTGAGCGGCTTTTTGCTTCATTTGATGTTTTACCCAGCAACTCCTGCGCACGCCTCTCCAAAGTCTTTTCAAGTCGGGGATTCACATAGCGCATGCGGCATTGCAAGTCATAGCGGATAATATTATCCGGAGAGTTTTCCGCCAGAGTGCGAAATTCGCGTTCACGTTGCGCCAGTGCATCCTGCAGTTGCCGACGCTCGATAACAATCGCCGCCAAATGGCTGGCTTGTCGTACCAGCGCCATTTCCAGCACAGAAGGTGCACCTGGAGCGCGGCGATAAATACCAAAAGTGCCCAGTACTTTGCCCGAAGAATCAAGGATAGGCTGCGACCAGCAGGCAAGAAAGCCAGCCTGCAGCGCCAGATGCTTGTATGATGCCCAGTAAGGGTGTTCGCGCACATCTTCCACAATCACGGTTTCACCACGGGCGGCAGCCGTACCGCAGGAACCAACCCCCTCACCCACCAAAATACCGTCTACTGCCGCCAAGTAATCTTTCGACAAGCTGGGTACGGGAATGGAGTACAGATGTTGGCCAGTAACATCCAGCAGCATGATGCTGCTTAAGAAATCCGGGTGCAATTGCTCCACGCAGGCCACCAAAGGCATCAGCACTTCGGCCAGCGGCGCGTCTTCTGACAGTTTGTCCAGCATATCCAGGCGTGCTTTTTCCAGAATATCGTATTGCTTGCGTCTGGTAATATCGCGGGAAAGCACAATAAAACGCGGTGCATCCCCCTGCGCCATGGACTTGCGAGCGACGGAAAGCTCGAACCAGCACATACCTTTCGGCAATAACAAACCGAATTGCCTACCGATCGAAGTGCCTTTTTCATGCGCTTCGCGCAAAGCAAACAGGCAAATATCCGCCGCTTCCTGCGGCATGACATCAAGCACAGTTCTACCTAGAAGCTCGTTGACTGGCGCGACCAGCAAATCATGCTGCAATGCACGGCAATCGTAGTAGCGGCCATCAAGCCCAAGTTCAAACAGACAGTCTGGAATAGCGTCCAATATGGCTTGCTGGTGGCTTTGGAATTGCTGAAGCTGTTTATGTGCGTTTTCAAGCTGGCGATGGGAGCGCCGCAGGCGCAACAGAAAAATCGCCGTACCTGAAAGTATGATAATGCTGCCGCCCAGCGTGGTCCACAACCAACGTTGTTGCAACACCCGTTTCTGGAGTTCTTCGGTTTGCCGCTCGTTGCGTAGCTTCAGCGCGTCGATCTGGCGTTGCTTGCTTTCGGACTCGTAGCGTTTAGTCAACGCCAACATGTGCGCACTGGCGCTCTCTACTGCCGCTTGGGCTGACATTTTGTCCGCTTCAGCAGAAAGTTGGTAGGCACTATGGTAGTCGCCACGGTCTGCGACTATCGCTGCCAGGCGTTTTGCACTTTCACTCAAGTAAAGCGGAAAACCAATATTCTTAGCAAGTGTATAGGCACGCTCTGCATCAATCCTTGCATCATCAGCCCGTCCTAGCGACTGGTAATACTTGCTGCGCAAGTTAAGAGTCCACCACAGACCGATTGGATTGGGATATTTTTCATAAATTGCCACCACTTCGTCAAGCACCGGCAGACTGGCTGTCGTACGATTCTGACCATGCAGATTCTCGGCAAGGGCAAACAAGCCAAAGGCGAGGCTGAAAGGGTTACCGATCTTTCGATAGATATCAATGCCTTCACGGAAGATATGCTCGCCACCAGGCATATCTCCAAGATGGCTAACCTGTCTTCCCAAACCTACGTTGGACTCAGCCTCCAGACGCCGCATGTGAGCCGCGCGCGCCTGTTCGCGCATCAGCAAGTAATGCTCGCGCGCTTCCTTCAGATGACCACTTTGCTCGAATGAAATGGCCATAGCCTGATGGGCGTAGGCCAGAGCAACAGGATCATTGCTGCGCCGGGCGATTTCCATCGTATGCATGGCCATGGTGATGGAGTCGTCAACCTGACCCTGACGGCGATACATCATGGCCGTCCGCAGCATAGCTTCGCTCAGCAGATCAGACCTGTCCACACCATCGAGAATCACCATGCTATTGGTGACTGCGGCCGTCATCGCATCCAATCTGCCCTGATTGACGGCATTCAACGCAATATTGAGATCCGCCTCGGCCTGCCCTATCCTGTCCGCATGCTGCTTAGACAGATCAAACGCCTGCTGGGCGTGCGTTGCAGCACGGTCAGTCAAGGCTAGATAAATTTCAATTCGCGACAGCAGATTCAACAACCGCGCTCGGTCAGCGTGTGTCGCGTCGACCGGCAATGTCGCTTGCAGATGCTCAGCCTCTTTGTAAGCAGCCGGTGCGTCATTTTCAGCAAGTATGCGTGTGGCAGCTGCCTCGATTCGCCAAGCGCCGATCACACTACCCGCCCAGGCATTGCCGCACAGGCTCAAAGCCAGCAGGACTGGCCCTAGCGCAAGCCAGAGCATTGCAGGTATTCCGTAAAGTCGTCGAGAAGCGCGTAAAGTCATGCTAAAACCCATCATTCATAAACCAACCGTTACAGTAGCACTAATTTGTGTGTCATTGACCCAACTGCTTTGCGGATGGTTTTCCGTGCCAATGTAAGAACGACGCTGGGTACCGAGCAGATTGGCACCTTCGATAGCAAGCGAGACTTTGTCCGTAAAGCGGTAACTCACCGAAGCATCCAGCCAGCCATAAGCCTGTGTATAAACCGGTATCACACCAACAAATCCAGTCGTGAACTTGTCGCGCCAGTTATAGGCGAGTCGAGCCGAGAGAGGACCTTTTTCGTACATACCAATAATATTGTAGCTATTTTTAGAGAGGTTTGGCAGCGGCAGGGAACTGTCCGCATGTTTGCTGTCCACGTAGGTATAGTTTGCCTGCAAGCCGAGGCCACTCAACCAGCCGGGCAGAAAATCGTAAAACTGCTGGTAACCAAGCTCAACGCCCTTGATGTCCGCGGCGTTAGTGTTCTGCGGACGGCTGACCTGATAAATCACGCCGTTATAGGTTTCCGCATGGCTCATAGTCGTGACGAAGCCATCGACGTTTTTCAGGAAACCAGTGAGATATACCGAGGTAGTTTTATTGATATATTTTTCCAGCGCAACATCATAATTATCAGCGCGGACAGGCTGAAGCGCTGAGTTGCCTGCGCTACCAATATGTTGCACCTGGTTGAGCGTCAGTGAGGGCGAAAGCTGGTTGAAATCTGGCCGCGTGAGTGTCTTCGACGCCGCGCCGCGCAGATACAAACCCTTAGTCAGTTCATATCGCAGGTTCATGCTCGGCAGCATGTCGGTGTAGGCATGATCGAGATTGATAGGAAGCACGCCGCCGCTGACCGGATCGGTTTGATTGCCTGACACTTGCTCATGTGTACGCACCACACGCAGACCAAGATTACCATCCAGCGGCAACTGCTCCCCTTTGAATTTAACCATGAGATAGCCTGACTGTGTGTTTTCTCGAACCGTCCACGTACCCAATGGGTTAGCTGTAGGAATCACAGCCGAGATACCCAACGTGTTGCGCACGGCATTAACGTCACGCAATTGCGAAGGATTGCCCACGAGATAATTGCCGTAAGGATTGGCAATGAGCAATCCAGAAGTATTCGTCACAGGAGCACTAGACGAAAAAACGACCTGCCCTGGCGCGTCAGTCGCGTCACGCTGGGCGTAGCGAATACCAGCGGAGAGCGTGTTGAGGAAGCTACCGCTGAACTGATATTCGCCGTCTAGTTGTGCCGCCGTCAGTTCGCCATCAAAAGGACGGGAAGCATAGATCATACCTGCCGTGGTGTAGCTGGCTGGATTAAGCAAGTTCGTGCCGCCGACACTAGCGCTAGGCGTATTGCCTGACAGGCTCTGGGTTAGGCTGGCCGTAGTGCCATTCAAGGTCGCGACCGAATAAAAAAGATTGTTGTAACTCTTACTATAGCTCAAGTCACTTTTAAGCGTGAGCGCCTCGCCGGTCCAGTTTCCGCCAACAGCGACTTGCGTTGTTCTGTCTATCGTATCCCGTGCAGACCCCCAGGCGGAAACTGACGGATTGGTCCAGATGATATTCTGCACATCGCTGGTACCCGAAAATAGTGTGACGCTGCCGGGGGCAAATATCCCAGATGGGGTGACGAAAAGCTGGTAAGCATCCTGAAAAGTCTTGAATTGCGCGTGATGCGCTTCGGCGTAAAGCTCTAGCCTATCACTGGGTCGCCATTGCAGGATAACGCTGGCACCTATGCGTTCACGTTCGCCGACAGTGGTAGTATCAGTCGCACCGTTGGGAGCTGATACCGTCTGCCCGCCAATGCTGATGGCTGTGGGATTACCCGCGCTTTTCTGGTCTTCGCGCCAGGCACGCTTCTGGTAGGCGACATTCACCAGAGCACCAAACTCCCCGCTGCTACCGGTTTCCCAGCGGTCGCTCGCCAGCAGCGAAAACTGCGGCTTGCTTTCTTTAACCAGATCGCCGTGAACCAACCGTCCGGTGGCGATGACTTCTCGCCCCTTGAAGTCAAAAGGACGACGAGTGCGCAAGTCGATCATACCGCCTACGCCGCCTTCAATATGCTCAGCAGAGGAGGTTTTATAAACGTTGATAGCTGACACCATTTCTGAGGGAATATCGGTAAAGTCCAGCAGACGGCCATTGCCAGCGGTAAACACTTCACGGCCATTCAATAACGTTTCCACCTGTGTGAGACCACGAATGGCGATTGCGGAACCTTCGCCACGATCACGCGTAATCTGCACACCAGTAACGCGTTGCAACGCTTCAGCAAGATTAATATCGGGAAGTTTATTAATCTCGTCGGCAACAACAGAGTCGACGATTTCAAGCTTTTCACGTTTAAGTTCCTGTGCCGTAGACAGGCGCATGCGTTGCCCAACAACCACAACTTCGCCGATATTGATTTCATGCAGGACTGCCGTGGATGCGCTATTCATGGCACTATCCTCTGCATGCGCATCCATGCACCTCGGCATAGTCAGCGAAACTGCAGCGATGACCGTAATTAGACGATTCAAAACAGAAAACCGATTCTTACCATGTGACTATTATTGCCAAAAATGTACCCTTGTTGTTGCATGACGACTCATTTCAAAATGAACACTATAGACCATGGCTTTATAGTGTTCATTTTATCAAAATTGGAACAACAAATAATATCAATTTAGACCAAATTTAAGATGAAATTCGCATTTTCCAAGGCATTAAGGCATACCAGAAAATCACGAGGACTCCAGCAGGAATACTTTTCAGACACGCCTATTTTAGTACTAGAGAAAAAAGGCAAAAAAGCCCGATGCTTGATAAGATCAATGTCATCGTCAAAATCTTGGGTATCCACATCGTAAGCTTGAATGCCTGAACATGCTTGTATTTGGAAGCAGAACCGGAAAAGACCTGGAAACAGCTGCGACATCATGCCACATTCCTTCAACAAGTACTTTCCAATAAACTGGTTATAATGATGTTCAAGTAATAGTCTGAGACGAAAAGCTTAGTTCAATGATAAATAGATATATCGATCATCTAAAGCGCTTAAGAGAATCCAGCAACTCTGGTCGACTGGCTATTGAGATCACGGTCATTCTAGTGATCAAAATCATGTTACTCTACTTACTCTGGGCACTCTGCTTTTCTCACCCAATCGCCAAGGATGCAAGGCAGTTGGCCGTTACACGCATGATCTTGAATCATCCTAACTAGTAAGGCGTTTACTATATGCTACCCTCTGCTGAAGTTGTTGATCTCTCCCGCTTGCAATTCGGCGCAACGGCACTCTACCACTTTCTGTTCGTGCCGCTCACACTAGGCATGACATGGATACTGGTCATCATGGAATCTGTCTATGTCATGACCGGCAAACAGGTTTACAAGGACATGACCAAGTTCTGGGGCAAGTTATTCGGCATCAACTTTGCGATGGGCGTGACGACCGGTATTACCATGGAGTTTCAGTTTGGTACCAATTGGGCATATTACTCGCATTATGTTGGTGACATATTCGGAGCGCCATTAGCAATCGAAGGCTTGATGGCTTTTTTCCTGGAATCCACCTTTGTCGGACTATTCTTCTTTGGCTGGGACAAGCTTTCCAAAGAAAAACATTTGATGGTCACTTTTCTAGTGGCGCTTGGTTCTAACCTTTCAGCATTGTGGATTTTGATTGCCAATGGCTGGATGCAAAATCCGGTTGGCGCTGAATTCAACTATGAAACCATGCGTATGGAAATGACCAACTTTTCAGCACTTATTTTCAACCCCGTCGCACAGGTGAAATTTGTACACACGGTAGCTGCCGGCTACACCGCTGCATCCATGTTTGTATTGGGCATTTCTTCATGGTATTTACTTAAAAATCGCGATGTGGGCTTTGCGCTACGCTCCATTGCGGTCGCTTCTGGCTTTGGTTTGGCATCCATATTGTCTGTAATTGTCTTGGGGGATGAATCTGGTTACACCACAGGTGAGGTTCAGAAAGTAAAACTAGCCGCCATTGAAGCCGAGTGGCACACAGAGCCGGCACCAGCGGCCTTCACCGCCATTGGCCTGCCCAATCAGGCTGAAGCGAGTACCGATTACGCAGTAAAAATCCCTTATCTGTTAGGATTAATCGCCACACGTTCTCTGGATGAAGAAGTCACTGGCTTGATTGAAATTAAGCATGAAAATGAAATGCGTATTCGTAGCGGCATGCAATCTTTTGCAGATTTGCAGCGCTTAAAATCTGGGGATAAATCAGAAAGTTCAGTTGCCGCATTTGAACAAACGAAACAGGACCTGGGCTTCGGTTTACTACTCAAAAAATACACAACCAACGTGACGGATGCGACTGAAGCACAGATCAAGCAAGCTGCTGCAGATACCATCCCAAATGTATTCGCGCTGTTCTGGTCATTTCGCATCATGGTGGCGATGGGGGTTCTTATGCTACTTATATTTGCTGCGTCATTCTACTATACAGCCAAGCGTACAATCAGCAAGCAAACATGGCTGTTGCGCCTAGCGCTATACGCCCTGCCTGCGCCATGGATAGCCTCAGAAATGGGTTGGGTTGTTGCAGAAATGGGACGTCAGCCTTGGACGATTTCCGGCATATTACCTACACATTTATCTACATCATCATTAACTACTGGCAATCTTTATTTCAGTCTGGCAGGCTTCATGGGCTTCTACACACTGTTGTTAATCGTAGAAATGTTCCTGATGTTTAAATATGCTCGATTAGGGCCATCCAGTTTGCATACAGGCCGTTACTTTTTTGAAAAAAATCAATCTGCAGCTACTCACGCATAAGAAGGTACATCATGACATTCTTTGATTATGAAATGCTAAAACTCATCTGGTGGCTGTTTATAGGCGTGCTACTTATCGGCTTTGCCGTGATGGACGGCTTTGATATGGGGGTTGCCGCCTGGTTACCATTTCTAGGTAAAACCGATGAAGAACGCAGAGTTATCATTAACACCATTGGTCCTACTTGGGAGGGCAACCAGACTTGGCTAATCACCGCAGGAGGCGCCATTTTTGCGGCATGGCCATTAGTCTACGCTGCGGCTTTTTCAGGCTTATACGTCGCCTTATTACTGGTGTTGTTTGCGCTATTTTTCCGCCCAGTCGGTTTTGATTATCGTAGTAAATTACCAAACCCACGCTGGCGCAACGGCTGGGACTGGGCATTATTTGCCGGCGGAGCCGTGCCAGCGCTGGTGTTCGGTGTCGCATTTGGCAATCTGTTCCTCGGTTTGCCTTTTCATTATGATGATACCTTACGCTCATTTTACTCAGGCAGTTTCTGGGCATTACTCAATCCATTCGCGCTGTTATGCGGTATCGTAAGTTTAACCATGCTGATGATGCACGGTGCAATCTATTTGCAGTTACGTACCGATAGCGCAGTACAAAAACGCGCGCAAACAGCAGCATTGGCAACGGGAATCGTTTGTGCCGCAGCCTTCGCTCTCGCTGGCATTTGGATTGCCTTCGGCATAGATGGCTATGTCATTACGTCAACCCAAGACGTCAATATTGCGCTTAACCCATTAGCTAAAACAGTAGAAAAATCAGCCGGTGCCTGGCTCAGTAATTACCATACTTATCCATGGATGATGTTCGCACCAATCGCCGGCTTTGCTGGCATAGCCTTAGCGCTGTTGAGTGCTCGCTTCAAAAAGGAACGCACTGCATTTACGTTTAGTAGCATCGCCATTGCCGGCATTATTTTGACTGCAGGCTTTTCTATGTTCCCATTCATCATGCCTTCCAGTACAAATCCCGTCAGTAGTTTAACCATATGGGATGCAGTTTCCAGCAAAAAAACGCTAGGCATTATGTTTATCGTAACGGTTATTTTCTTACCGCTGATTTTGCTTTACACATCATGGGTATATCGGGTACTACGTGGAAAAGTGACGGTTCAATCGATTAAAGACAATACGCATACGGCATATTGATTTTGGCAAAGTTAGGAGATTAGCAATGTGGTATTTTGCATGGATACTTGGCGTTGGATTGGCGCTTGCTTTTGGCATTATCAATGTCATGTGGTTGGAAGCTGAACAGCTTGATGACGTTCAATAACTTAATATATTCTACAATGATGTTTACAAACGGTTTTGACCGACTTACATTTAAGGAGAACTAAAAATGAAATCAAACAGCGGTGGTATTGATCGTGTCATTCGTATTGTAGTGGGTATTGCTCTATTGGCTTGGGTTATCGCCCTGCATGGCCCTGTGTGGGCCTATATCGGCATTGTACCGCTAGCTACAGGTCTTATTGGTTGGTGTCCAGCATATACACTATTAGGCATTAATACCTGTAAAAAATAATCTGTATAAGTTTATATTGTGCTTAAGCATGACTAGAGGCGGTTGATCTTAACAACCAGCCTCACTAAGCCGTTTGACTCGCGCATTCAATGACAATGTCGCATTCAATAATAAGGTAAGGAGCATAATGAATTCAGACCCACGAGTCTTTTTTGCCGCTGAGCGTACATTGCTGGCATGGGTAAGATCGGGCATCACCGTGATGGCGCTTGGATTTGTAGTGGCCAAGTTCGGCCTATTTCTGACTCTACTGTCTACTTCAAGTGCAATTACAAAGAGTGCCGTTACAAATCAACCCCACCTAAGTAGCAGCCTCTCCAATGTTTTCGGTACTGCACTAGTGATCATTGGCGTTGCAATCATATTAGGGGCGCAATTAAATCATCACCTATACGTTCAGACACTTCCGCCTGAGGATGTACCAAAACTTGCAATCACTTGGCTAGCCTCGTTGTTAACTTTGTCTATTGCATTCGTTGGAGTTCTGCTGGCTATTTACCTTGTTTTTGCCTGATATATAAACCAGCTGTTTGACACATTCCAGCTTGCAAGTAGCTACAATGCGAACATCGCTTTGTTAGTTTCTGGAGTAAAAATGGCAAATCTGTCTTTACCGTCTTTTTTTGCAACATACATTGCATTGTCTGCTGCTGTTAGCAAAGCATCCGAATTGTCTGCATGTTCTGGGTATTCAGCTATCCCTATGCTGGCCGAGATATTGGATATGTTTTTTTTACCAAGTGCATAGGGAGCCCTCAATGTTTGCAGTATGCGGTTTGCCACCAAGACCGCCCTATCAATATCGGACTCAAGCAATATGACAACAAACTCATCACCACCCATTCTGGCCGCAGTATCACCTTCTCTAAGGCAGGACAGCATGCGTGTTGCCACCTCTTTTAACAAGCGATCCCCAACAGCGTGGCCATATGTGTCGTTAACCGGTTTGAATCCATCCAAATCTATGAAAAGCAGGGAAATCGCGCGTGATGCACGGTTAGACACTGAAATCGCCTGATTCAGACGATCCAGTAAAAGTGTTCGATTAGGTAGCCCAGTGAGTTGATCGAAATGCGCTAAACCAAAGAGATGCTTTTGTTTGCGGTGTGTTATTTCGTTAAGTAAGTCATAGCCATTGGCCATGCCAACATAGCATTTTTCTTTTGTAATGATGAAACCGCTCACCATATGATGAATACCTGCATCAAGGACTATTCTAGCCACGTCTTCAATGCTGGTTTTAATGTCAACGATGATGGGATTGTGGTCCATCAGCGAGGAAATGGGCTTCTTGCCTTTAAGTTCTATTGAATAGGGTTTACTGAAAAATTCGGTAAGTTCCAGCCGTAAAATCATGCCCACAGGTCGATTTTTACTATTCACGACTGGAAGTGCATATAACTTCTTATCCTCGTGAAACTTCGCCAATACTTTGCGACAACTTTCTTCTTCATGCACAGCAGGTACGGTATTAAGCAAACTTTCCACGTTGGAATGAGCTGTATTGTGTTCCGTTGTCATTAGTTTGCTAATCATTAAAAAAAAAGAGGTCTATTCTTATGTTGTATTGTGAATCCTGTTAGCATCCAACGCTAACAGCATTGTATTACAATTTAATGAAATTACGTGGTAACTATATGCTGATATAGCTGCTCACAAATCTCAAGCTCGGAATTAGTTAAGTCGCTCTGATCGCCACTTTATAGTATTCTCCAGACCTTTATGTATTTTAAATCAACGACTAGCTTTGCAAGCTTGGGCTAGTCGTTTTAGCAAAGACAAAGTGCTGTTATTTTTTCTACTGAGCCTGTAAGTATTGCGCGATAGCTTCAATGTCATCTTCTGACAGGCCTTTGACAACCTCATGCATTGCCGTCGCTGCTGGTCGTTCATTACCATAAAAAACCTTGAGTTGGCGCTTCAGATAGGCTTCATGTTGCCCACCGAGTCTAGGTGTAGCTTCTTTTCCTTCACCCTTCTCGCCATGGCAAGCCATGCATGGTGGAACACCTTTCTCGGCATGACCGTTCATAAAAATATTCTTACCTAGATCATACTTAGACTGATTCGATACCTTTCCGAGGTGCACGGGTGACTGAGTTTCATAGAATGCTGCCAATTGCTGGATTTCTTCATCAGTAAGCCTGGAAGAAATTCCCCACATGAATCGCTTGGCGTTCTCTTCAGTACGAGACTTGTCGCGAAAAGCTTTCATCTGATTGATGAAATAAGGCGCAGGCTGTCCTGCAAGTTGTGGAAACAGTTCAGAACTCGTCGTGCCACCCGGTCCGTGACAAACCGAACAAAGTTGGCGCTCCAGCTTAGCCCCCTGTTCTGCACCGAAGGCAGAAGAAGCGACAATTAATGCTATCAATCCAAGAGACATCCAAATGCGTTTATTCATGATTATTCTCCGAATCAATTAAAAGGCGAACCAAGTGTTAAGGAACAGGGTGTTTCTATCACTAGGCTTGAGTCCTAAGGCATCGGCCTCTCTGGAACCATCAAACTTAGTATACCCAGTGTACTGTAGAGACACTCTGGCAAATGTCCATGGATTGTAGTCAAGCTGGACGACATACCTCTGTGAGTCTGGCTTGGTCACTAGGTTGTTTCCAGTGGTAAACGCAACGCCATCGTTACTGCCCGTCGTGTTTAAGTAGGCAATGGAGGCGCCATACTTGCGATTGAATAGATAGCTGGCCTTGGCCTTGAATGTATTCAGATGATTCTGCGCATTCAGACAAGCCCCAGCAGTAGGATCGCATGTTTGATCGTAACTGGCCTTGTTATCCTGCTTCTCGTGGATATAGGTGGTCTGTACAGTAAAGATATGTGGATCAGACAGATACTGATATTGCGCATCCAATGCCGTGTCAGTGAACCGATTAGTGGGTCCGTTTGGATTTAAGGAATTAGGGAATTTGTCTACCTGCATACCATAGGTACCAACCATCAGTGAATGCGCGCCCCAATCCTCATTCCAAGCTAGACGCCAATAAGGATTAGTCCGTCCGTCAATTCTAGTGACTGAGCCATCGTTCCAATTCTGACCAGCACTCAAAATGCGAAAGGCTTTATTAGCGTTACCATAAAGCGACAATTCCCCATACAAGTGACGGTCATACCAGAAATAAGCACCGAGACCTGCGACCTGTTGACTGAGTCCGCCTTCGATAACTGATGAGTAGGCTGGCCCTGGAACGCCTGGTAAAGTAGGTCCGTTAAATGGGAAACCCCAAGCTGGTGTAGTGTTCCAGACATCCTGTACGGAGGGATTGTTGTTGAGATTTAAACCAAAGACCGTGTTTTTACCGAAAATATCATGATTCAGGACATAGCGTAAATCTGTGTTATCCAAGCCGCTATGACCAACGAGTCTGCCTTCAGTGTTCACTATACCATTGTTGGCATAAGTCCATTGTACGAACATCCCAGCGTGGTCGCTTAGCTTACCGGCGGCAAAAACCCCAAGCACATCGAATTGCGGGTTGTTCTCATGTGCCATGATTTGCGCCCCGGTATTGTCATGATTCTTAGCTAGGTTAGTCATAGAAAACTGCGCCATGGCGGCTAATGGTATTAACTGACGTTCACCCAAAGTATAGCCATTGAGCTTAAATTCTCGGCCAAAAGGCGTCAGCTCAGGAAAACTGGTATGGCAGGCGGCACAGTCCATTCCAGTTTGCCTAGCAAATGATGGAACGGCGAAACTGGTAGAAGGTGCAAGAGCAAGTACAACTAAAGCAAAAAACAAAAACTTTCTGAAGGTCCGGTACATACTCTTCTCCTTTTAAAATTCAATCAACATTTTCAAGTTCATGTTACCTAACTACCTAGAACCAAGCTTGATGTAGATCAATGTAAATTAATGTAAATTAATGATTTAATCAAAGTAATTACTTCGGCTTAACTGTGGGACCTTCCAGCCAATTAACTTGCCTTACTCCAGACACTCATGAATACTAAAAAATAGTATTAGTACTTCCGTAGTATAGTAAGACGGCAATAAATTCGCAATTACAATTGTTTACAATTTGATTATCTGCAACTAAATATGGTTTAACTCAAGGCATGGCGTAACTCAAGTTAAATCAGAAGGTCTTACAATAACAACTTCTGAAAAAAAATAACCATTTTTGGCCTAAGAATCAGACACATCCAGTTCCACAAAAACAGGGAGTTAAAATATTCATGAAAGATAAAACAAAACCAGCACCCGTCATCAAATGGCTAGATAAACCTGAAGAGCACGACTATCCGGCGGCAGAGTCTTATTTGAGTCTGATTTATGATGCAAAAATGGCGGCTAGCTTTACACAACAACTCAGGCTAGCCAGCATGACAACCTATAAAGCCAAAGATATATTCAGAGCCTCTAGCCTGTCTTTATTAGGCGTAAGTAATTCGCATGTCAAAATAAATCAAAAGAAAATATTAAATGGCCAGTCTCTCTCGCCGTTGCTGCTTGTAAGAGACAAAGACAATGGTAAGGTTGTGATTGCTGATGGCTATCATCGTATTTGTTCAGTCTATGGGTTTAATGAAGATGCGGTTATTCCCTGCAAGATTATTTAGATAGAGAACTTTGCATGAAACTATAAGCACGGTTAAATTATTAAGGTATTTGATGTGCCAAACCGATTCTTAATGTGGGTTTAGATCAGTTATTACTGTAAAATTTATGATTCAAAGCAGAATCAATCAAGCATCATAAACTTACTATCAATTGAAATCTCCCAGGTTTTTCTATGACATCAGAACAATATCCACTTCCACCAGTAAGCGCTGGGGAAACTACAAAAAAATCCAAAACAAATCTATGGAAGTGGGGGTTGGCTTTGTTGTTAGCTGTCGCCATCGGATGGTTCATTTATGGTCGACTTCATCCAAGTACTGAAAAGTCAGGTACTGAAAAATCAGGTGTTGAAAAGTCAGGCAAAGCAAAATCTGACCCTAACTCTAAACCTATACCAGTATTGGTTGCAAAGCCTAGCCAGCGTGATGTTAATGTATATTTAGATGCACTGGGGACAGTAACTCCACGTAATACGGTAACTGTTAAAACACGCGTAGATGGTCAATTACTTAGTGTTTCTTTTAGTGAAGGTCAAATGATCAAAGCGGGCGAGCTGCTAGCTCAAATAGATCCTAAGCCATTTGAGGTACAGCTATCACAAATGGATGGTCAGCTATCTAAAGACAAGGCATTACTGGAAAATGCGTTGCTGGATCTGGATCGGTACAAAACCTTGATCGGGCAAAGCTCCATCTCCAAACAGACGCTAGACACTCAAGACTCACTGGTCAGGCAGTATCGCGGGGCGGTAGCGGTGGATCAGTCACTGGTAGATAACGCCAAACTGCAATTGAGCTATTGTCACATCACTGCGCCTATCAGCGGACGTGTTGGTCTGCGCCAAGTGGACCCTGGCAACATCATTCACAGTACTGATACGACAGGCATTGTCACGATCACACAGTTGCAACCCATTACGGCGTTGTTTAGCGTACCGGAAGACAACTTGCCGGCAGTGGCGCAGCGCATGAAATCTGCCACCAATGTTGCGGTAGATGCGTTCGACCGTGGTCAAAAAGCAAAGCTGGCAAGTGGCGTTTTACTGACCACGGACAACCAGATCGATACAACTACCGGAAGCATTAAAATGCGCGCCATATTTAAAAACGATGACGGCATGCTTTTTCCAAACCAGTTCGTCAATATCAAGTTGCTGGTGGGGGTACAAAAAAATGCTATCGTCATACCGCTAGCGGCTTTACAGCATGGTAAGAATGGCGACTATGTATATGTTGTCAATCAAGGCAATTCTGTCATGCTGCGCCCAGTTAAATCCGGCAATGCCGATGGCGAGTCTATAGCTATTAGCCAAGGACTCAATTTGGAAGATACAGTGGTGATTGATGGTATAGATAAATTGCGAGACGGCGCCAAAATTAAGATAACGACGGCAGGTGCGGCGCAAAAAAACACTTCGAATAAAGCAGATTCGAATAAAGCAGACCAGACCAGAGGCCATACCAAAGCTGAACGTGGAATAAGGTAGTACGATGAATCCATCCCGTTTGTTCATCCTGCGGCCAGTAGCGACCTCGTTACTGATGCTGGCCGTATTCCTTTCTGGCCTACTGGCTTATCGCATACTGCCGTTGTCGGCATTACCTGAAGTTGACTATCCAACCATACAGGTCGTCACTTTATACCCCGGCGCTAGCCCGGATGTCGTGACATCTTCAATCACCGCACCGCTGGAGCGACAGTTTGGGCAAATGCCCGGACTAAATCAAATGTCATCCACCAGCTCAGGTGGCGCCTCAGTCATTACCCTGCAATTTCGCTTAAGCACAAGTTTGGATGTTGCCGAACAACAGGTTCAGGCGGCCATTAATGCCGGCAATAACTTTTTGCCTACAGACTTGCCCATGCCGCCCATTTATAGCAAAGTTAATCCGGCTGACGCGCCTATCCTGACTTTAGCTTTAAGCTCTAAAACCATGCCTTTAACCAGTGTTGAAGACTTGGCAGATACCCGCTTGGCGCAAAAAATCTCGCAGTTAACTGGTGTTGGCTTGGTGAGCATCACCGGCGGACAGCGCCCAGCAGTGCGTATACAGGCAAATCCAAAAGCACTGGCAGCATATGGCATAGCCTTGGAAGATGTACGTACAGCAATCACCAGCGGCAATCTCTCCCAAGCCAAAGGCAATTTCGATGGCCCCTCTCGCGCATCGACGATAGACGCTAATGATCAGATCAAAACACCAGAAGAATACCGCAAGTTAATAATAGCCTATCGCAATGGTGCTGCTATACGGCTAAGTGATGTGGCAAATGTAGTCAGTGATGCGGAAAATATCCGACTGGCAGCCTGGGCCAACCGTGAGCCCGCAGTGATTCTTAATATCCAACGCCAACCTGGCGCGAATGTCATTGAAGTGGTCGACCGGGTGAAAGCTTTGCTGCCGCAATTGCAAGCCTCATTACCAAGTGCGGTGGAAGTCACGGTATTAACTGATAGAACAACGACCATACGTGCTTCAGTGAAAGATGTGCAATTCGAGTTGATGCTGTCTATCGCGCTGGTGGTCATGGTGATTTTCCTGTTCCTGCGCAGTATCCCAGCCACCATTATTCCCAGTATTGCGGTGCCTCTGTCAATAGTGGGTACATTTGGGGTGATGTATCTGGCAAATTTCAGCATCAACAATTTAACCTTAATGGCATTGACGATTGCTACTGGTTTTGTCGTAGATGACGCGGTAGTGATGATAGAGAATATTTCGCGCTATATAGAGCAAGGTGAATCCCCTCTAGAGGCCGCACTTAAAGGCTCTCGGCAAATCGGCTTCACTATTATCTCGCTCACGCTTTCGCTGATTGCAGTTTTGATCCCGCTCTTATTTATGGGTGACGTGGTAGGCCGTTTATTTCGCGAGTTCGCCATTACACTCGCTGTGTCTATTCTAATTTCCGCAGTTGTTTCCCTTACGCTTACCCCCATGATGTGCGCAAAATTGCTACGCCACATTCCGTCATCAGAACGGGGATGGTTTTACAATGCTGCCGGGCGCTTTATTGATGGCATGACTAAGATTTACGGCAAAATACTCACTGTTGTACTCAATCATCAATGGCTGACATTACTGGTTGCATTTGCCACTTTAGCGTTAACCGTAGCCTTATATATCATGGTGCCTAAAGGTTTTTTTCCAGTACAAGATACCGGCGTGATTCAGGGCATTTCTGAAGCACCACAGTCGATTTCATTTTCTACCATGGCAGAACGTCAACAAGCATTGGTCGATGTCGTGCTCAAAGACCCTGCCGTGGAAAGTCTGTCTTCTTTCATAGGGGTCGACGGCATCAATACCACGCTGAACAGCGGGCGTATGCTCATCAATCTCAAGCCAAAAGCACAGCGTAGCGATGATATGCAAACCATAATGGCGCGCTTACAGGACACACTGGCCGAAGTGAGCGGCATTACCCTGTACATGCAGCCAGTACAGGATCTTACGATTGAAGACCGCGTCAGCCGTAGCCAATATCAATTCATCATGGAAGATGCCGACCAGAAATTATTGGCGACGGGGGTTGATCGTATGCTACAACGTTTGCGCCTATCGCCCATGCTCAAGGACGTTACCAGCGATATACAAGATCGGGGCTTGCAAGTGTATCTGGAGATTAACCGAGATGCTGCCAGTCAAGTTGGCATTACCACCGCAGCGATTGATAATGCGCTTTACAATGCCTTCGGTCAGCGGCTGATTTCTACTATTTTCACGCAATCCAATCAATATCGTGTGGTGCTGGAAGTAGCGCCTGCGTTCCGCAATGGCTTGAGTGCGCTGGAAGGCATTTATGTCACGGCGATTAACAGTGATGGCAGTAGTGGCGGGCAGGTACCGCTCAACAGTATTGCCAAAATCAGTCAGCGCGAGGCACCGTTGGTGGTGAATCATCTGGGGCAATTCCCTGCAGCTAATATCTCGTTTAATCTGGAGAAGAATGCCTCACTCAGCGACGCCGCGAATGTAATCACTGCTGCCCAGCGAGACTTGGCGCTACCAGCAAGTACGCGCGTTGTGTTGCAAGGTGCCACAGCAGCATTTCTGGCCTCGCTGGACAATCAGCTGCTGTTACTGTTAGCGGCAATAGTGGTGATGTATATAGTGCTGGGTGTACTCTACGAGAGTTATATACACCCCATTACCATTCTCTCCACCCTACCCTCAGCTGGACTAGGTGCATTGCTGGCGCTGATGATTTCACATAACGACTTGGGCATAGTCGCAATCATAGGCATCGTTCTGCTCATTGGCATTGTCAAAAAGAACGCCATCATGATGATTGATTTCGCACTGGAAGCTCAGCGCGAGCAAGGCATGCCGGCGCGCGAAGCTATTTATCAAGCCTGCTTGCTGCGTTTACGGCCTATCCTGATGACCACTCTAGCATCCTTACTGGGCGCGTTACCGCTGATGCTGGGCAGCGGCGTTGGCTCTGAGCTGCGTCATCCGCTAGGGTTGACCATGGTAGGTGGTCTAATCGTCAGCCAAGTACTGACCTTGTTCACTACGCCGGTGATTTATCTGGCATTCGACTCACTCGCTACCCGTTTAGGCCTAGGCGTAACAACTAAGCCTGCTGAAGTCGAAGGCAGCGTCAACTCGATATGAGTTTCTCGGCTATTTTCGTTAATAGGCCTGTCGCCACCAGCCTGCTGATGCTAGGCATTGCGCTGGCCGGCATAGTCTCGTTCAATCTGTTGCCTGTGGCGGCTTTGCCGCAGGTAGATTTCCCTGTTATCTCGGTGTCAGCCTCCTTGCCTGGAGCCAGTCCAGAAACGATGGCAACGGCAGTGGCAACGCCGCTGGAGCGCTCTCTAGGTCGTATTGCCGGCGTCAATGAGATGACTTCATCCAGCACGCTTGGGTCAACCAACATCACGTTACAATTTGACCTCGAACGCAATATCAATGGTGCGGCACGAGATGTACAGGCCGCCATCAACGCAGCACGAACCTTGCTACCGACTAATTTACCGACCAACCCAACTTACCGCAAGGTCAACCCGGCTGATGCATCTATCCTCATACTTGCGCTTACTTCAGATAGTTTGTCACAGGGCCAACTTTACGATGCCGCCTCCACCATCATGGCGCAGAAGCTATCACAGATCAAAGGCGTAGGACAGGTCAGTGTCGGTGGCAGTTCTCTTCCGGCTGTTCGTGTTGAACTCAACCCTAGCGCCCTTTACAAATATGGGATTGGGCTTGCAACGGTCAGTAACGCGATCTCATCTACCAATGGCAATCGACCCAAAGGAGTGATTGAATCCGGTGATCGCCAGTGGCAGATTTATGCTAACGATCAGGTCCGCCGCGCTAAGGACTATTTGCCTATTATCATTACCTACCATAACGGCGCAGTGGTTAGATTAAGCGACGTGGCCGAGGTGGTTGATTCAGTCCAGGATTTACGCAACGAAGGCATCTCGAATGGCAAACAGGCTGTGCTGATTCAGATTCGCCGTCAGCCGGGCGCTAACATCATAGACACTGTGGATCATATACGGGCTGAGTTGCCGCAATTGCGCGCTTCAATTTCAGGCGCGATTGATACTACCGTGGTGAGCGACCGCACACCGACCATCCGCGCGTCGGTGCATGATGTTGAGTTGACGCTGGTAATCTCCATAGGCCTGGTCATCATGGTGGTGTTCCTGTTTTTGCGCAACCCGCGCGCTACGCTGATTCCCGCAGTGGCCGTACCAATTTCGCTGCTGGGTACTTTTGGCGTGATGTACCTATGCGGCTATAGCCTGGACAACCTGTCACTGATGGCACTAACGGTGGCGACAGGCTTTGTGGTGGACGATGCCATTGTCGTGCTTGAGAATATTACGCGGCATATCGAGAATGGTGAAACACCGCTACAGGCAACGCTTAAAGGTGCACGTGAAGTTACGTTTACAGTGGTTTCCATGAGCGTTTCGCTAGTCGCGGTATTTTTGCCCTTATTGCTGATGGGCGGTATTGTTGGGCGTTTACTGCGCGAATTTGCGGTCACATTATCCGTTGCTGTCGCGGTATCCTTGCTCGTTTCACTGACATTGACACCCATGATGTGCGCACGCCTGCTCAAAAAAGATCACACGGCAAAAAAAGGATTCATTTCTGCACTCAGTGAGCGTATGTTTAATGCTGCTCTACAAGGCTATAAAAACAGTTTGGATGTTGTGTTACGTCACGGCGTACTAACCATGCTGATGTTACTGGTGACCATATGCCTGAACGTATACCTTTACATCATTATCCCTAAAGGTTTCTTTCCGCAGCAGGATACTGGACGTATTTCAGGTGCGATTCAGGCTGATCAAAGTATTTCCTTTCAAGCCATGCGACACAAACTGGCTGACTTTATTGCCATCGTAAAACGCGACCCTGCGGTTGCGAATGTCGTTGGCTTTATTGGCGGAGGCCAACGCAATGGTGGTTTCATATTCCTTTCACTCAAACCGCACTCCGAACGTAAAGAGTCTGCCGACCAAGTCATCGCCAGACTTCGCCCTAAGCTGGGACGAGAACCGGGTGCCAGCCTGTTTTTACAGCCCGATCAAGATATCCGCATGGGCGGACGGCAAGGCAATGCGCAATACCAATACACACTACAGGCCGATGATTTGAAAGAATTACAAACATGGGAACCCAAGATTCGTGAAGCATTAGCGCTAATACCCGGTATCGCCGATGTGAATGGTGACAAACAGGACAAAGGCAGCCAAACCTTGCTCACGATAGACCGTGATGCTGCGGCTAGGTTGGGTGTAACAGTTAAAATGATAGACGCAACGCTCAACGGATCATTTGGTCAACGCCAGGTATCAACGATTATGCGCCCTTAAACCAGTATTATGTGGTGATGGAGGTTGCACCACAATACTGGCAAAATCCGGAGTCGCTACGTGATATTTATATTGTGACCGCAAACGGCGCACAAGTTCCGCTTTCGGCAATCAGCCACTTTGAGCCATCAACGGGTCCGCTTGGCGTCAATCATCAGGGGCAATTTGCGGCCTCGACCATTTCGTTCAACCTTAAACCAGGCGTATCACTCTCAAAAGCTACGATTGCCATTGATCGCGCTTTTTCCAGCATTGGCGTTCCTAATTCAGTTCGAGGCAGTTTTCAAGGCACCGCCAAAGTATTTCAGGCATCCTTACAAAACCAGCCCTGGCTAATATTGGCAGCGTTATTAGCGGTCTATATCGTGCTTGGTGTGCTTTATGAAAGCTACATCCATCCTCTGACCATCATTTCTACCCTGCCTTCTGCCGGAGTCGGCGCCTTGCTGGCTTTGCTGATTTTCGGCATGGAATTTAACATCATGGCCATGATAGGCGTGATACTACTGATTGGTATTGTCAAAAAGAATGCCATCATGTTAATTGACTTTGCCGTTGATGCAGAGCGCAACCGCGGCCTTAGCACGCATGAAGCCATTTATGAAGCTTGCCAGCTGCGTTTTCGCCCTATCATAATGACGACGATGGCCGCATTGCTAGGTGCATTGCCTCTGGCTTTGGGAATTGGCGAAGGTTATGAACTACGCCAGCCGCTGGGAATTTCCATTGTGGGTGGCCTGATCATTAGCCAGATCCTGACGCTTTATACCACACCCGTCGTTTACCTTTACATGGATAGGCTAAGTATCTGGTGGAAGCAGCGTTTTTCACGCAACGCTTTACACGCAGATATGGCAGTGTAATTACTATGGAGTCATCAGATGTCTAGATTTATTCAAACCACGAGGATAGCGTTGCTGATCAGTGCCGTATCAGCATGTACCCTATCAGCTTGTACCGTGGGACCAAACTACGTTAAGCCAGAAATACAGACACCGAAAACATTCAAGGAACAAGTCGGCTGGAAAAGTGCCCAGCCGCAGGATGAGTTAGCACGTGGCAAATGGTGGGAGATTTTTGGTGACGCTGACCTGAATAAACTGGCCGCGCAAGTGGAAGTCTCCAACCAAAATATCCATGCTGTAGAAGCACAATATCGTCAAGCACGCGCACTAGCACAGCAGTCTCAAGCAAGTTATTACCCAACCGTGACAGGCGGCGTTTCTGCTACACGCAGTAAAGCATCGAATATCAGCAACAGCACGTCAAACTACAATTTAAACATGGGTGCAAGCTGGGAGCCTGATATTTGGGGGCGTATCCAGCGGTCTGTCGAGGCTGGCAATGCCGGTTTACAGGCCAGCGCTGCTGATCTCGAAGCGGCTAAACTAAGCGCACAGGCAGCGCTAGTGCAAGATTACTTTTTGCTTCGTACCAATGACGCAAGAAAAATGCTGCTGGACAATACCATAGCTAATTACGAAAAATCGTTACAACTGACACGAAATCAATTTGCGGTAGGCGTTGCTGCCCGCGCCGATGTTGTCGCAGCAGAGACCCAGCTCAAGTCTGCCAAGGCACAAGCCGTTGATGTTGGAATACAGCGCGCGCAGTTAGAACATGCAATTTCAACGCTGATTGGTAAGGCACCTTCAGAACTTTCGATAGCACCGGCTACCAGTACCTTCATCACCCTGCCCCCACCAATCCCACTCGGGATACCTTCACAGTTGCTAGAACGTCGCCCGGACATTGCCGCCGCTGAAAGACGTGCCGCTCAAGCTAACGCTAAAATAGGCGTAACAGAGGCTGCCTTTTACCCGAATCTGACACTATCCGCTGCGCTCGGCTTCCAAAGTCCCAGTTTTGCCAATTGGCTAACCGCACCTGCCCGGTTCTGGTCATTGGGCCCGGCACTAGCACAATCTATTTTTGATGGCGGCTTACGCAAAGCGCAGACAGCGCAGGCTATGGCAGTTTATGACCAAAATGCGGCTAATTACCGACAAACTATTTTAGGTGCATTCCAGCAGGTAGAAGATAATCTAGCCGCGCTGCGCATTCTGGAGCAGGAAGCGCAACTACAGGATGATGCGGTTAAATCCGCTCAGGAATCGCTACAGATCACCCTCAATCAATACAAGGCGGGTACCGTCACTTATTTAAATGTAGTGACCGTGGAAACGATTGCGCTGAATAATGAAATAACTGCGCTTGGTATACAAAGCAACCGGCTTTCAGCGGCCGTGTTACTCATAACAGCGTTAGGTGGTGGCTGGAATGCAAGCGAGTTAAGTAATGTGACTAAATAGCGTGACTATGTGATGTAACCACATAATGTGACGATAAAATGATGTATCGCAGACACCTTAAGCTCGCATTTAGGCCGTGTATTAATTAGGTAGTATATTAATAGGCAGTATAAAAAAGGAGCTTCGTAAAGTTTTGTGTATTAAAAGTTTGAAAGTATTTCAGTTAAATTTCAAATATGTTGATTTTCCGTATTTTGAAGTATGCTATCTGCTTGATTGTTGAGTTTCAGTTTGCTATAGCAGCCTTTCATGATTGACACTTTGGGCCCAAAGCAATGGGATGGACTCCCCCTCCCCGAAAGGGCACCGAAGTGTCAAACTGGAGTTTCCACACAACCAGTTATGAGAAAGGGAGTTCATCATGAGAATTGTACGAGTTGGCGTAGATTTGGCAAAGGATGTTTTTCAGCTTCACGGAGTTGACCGAAACGACAAAAAAGTTTGGCAACGTAAGCTGAATCGTAATGAATGGATCAAGGTGCTATTGGAGAAGATCGAGCCAGGATGCGTGATTGGCATGGAAGCTTGTGGTGGTGCGCATCATTGGGCGCGATTGCTTCAATCCAAGGGATTTGTCGTTAAATTAATAGCTCCACAATTTGTTAAACCGTATGTAAAAAGTAATAAGAATGATGTGAATGATGCAGAAGCGATTTGCGAAGCAATGAGCCGACCTCATATGCGTTTTGTCAATATCAAGAACGTGGAACAACAAGATATTCAGGCCACCCACCGTATTCGTGCAGAGTTGATGGATCAACGTAAAGCTAAATCTAACCAAATACGTGGCTTGGTTTCGGAATATGGTTTGGTTGCACCTAGAGAGATATGCCACTTACGTTCGGCAATCCCTTGTTGGTTAGAAGAACTGGATAATGGCTTAACCGATCGCTTCCGTCGTTTATTACATGACGTATGGCATGACTTATTAATTTTGGATCAACGCATCAAAGCGCTTGATCAAGAAATTGAAGCACTTGCAGCGAATGATCCTGTGGCAAAACGCCTGCAACAACTTCGTGGCGTAGGACCGATGATTGCGACCGCTCTATTAGCCACAGTGGGTGATGCTTCCCAGTTTAGCAATGGTCGGCAAATGGCTGCGTCGTTAGGGTTAACGCCAAAACAAATGAGTTCAAGGGGAAAGAGCAAACTGCTTGGCATTAGTAAACGAGGTGATTCTTACGTACGATGTCTGCTGGTACATGGGGCACGCTCAATGATCCAAATGGCTAAGCACAAAGAAGATCATTTGAGTCTATGGGTGATGCGAATTTCGAATAGCCGGCATCCAAATATCGCCGCAGTGGCGTTGGCGAACAAAACCGTCAGGATGGCTTGGGCGATGATACGTAAAGGCATGGATTATCAACCAGAGTTAGCCGCGGCATAGTGTAGTAAAGTTTGACAGGGAAATATCAATATGAGGATTGCAAAACAAACCGCGTGATGGCCAACAGGTCGAACCGGCACAGGAAAGACCCGAGACTGGCTGTGGCATAATAGCCCGACATAGCGATAGGGAGCCTGTGCGCGAATAGCCCATCAGGGTCGTGCATTTCAAATGAAATGTGGAATTAAGAGACCGGATATACGTGAGCAGTCGCACCAAAAAGCCAAAAACGGAATGTTTGCAAAAGAGGAGGAGTCCATATACGGCCAGTCGAGATCGACAATTTCGGCCATACCCGGTCATCCACCAATTAAGAATGTACGACAGGTAAAATCCACTAAGCGGACCTTCAACAGGCCGTCAGTTTTTTATAAGTAAAGCCTAAAACTCATCAATCGGCACTGACTTGCTAAACAAATAGCCTTGGTAATATGTACAGCCGTTATCTAACAGGTACGCTTGGTCGCGCAAGCTGTGCATGCCCCGCCTAATTTCGACCTGCCTCCGCTTAGCGTGCTTTATTTTCCGAATTCTGAGGCGTCCCCGAATAGATATTTTTCTATTATGTGTGCAAGCGTACTGTTCTGCTGGAAATATCGGCTTATGGTATGTCGTCGTGATGGTAAAAGCTTTCTCACGGCGTAACTTAACTTTTCAATCGATATAACAATTACGAAGGAAACTCACTATGTCAAATACCAATGAATGCAGCATGCTCCATAAACAAGCCGCAAAAGATCACGAAGAGGCCGCTAAGCACCACCACAACGCAGCGGAATGCCACGATAAGAATAAATTGGCTGACGCGAAGAGCTCCTCCAAGTCAGCAATGGGCTGTTGCAATACCGCACATAAACATTCAACAAGTGCATGCGCCAGTTCAGATAAGTAATTTTGTAAAAATCCAAGGAAAGGCTCCCTTGGATTAGTCTCTGGTGGCATTTTTAATCTCTGCGGGTTCAATTCCCCGCCCTCTTAAGTCATAGGCCGACTAAAAGTCAGCGGGATGTTTTATTTTTGGGGATCGAACTTTTCTATACGGAGTCGCCTCAGAATTCTGAAGTTATTGTACGCTAAGGAATGCTCGCTTTAACAGTGGTGAGGTTTTGCGCGTAACAATCACATATAAAAATATCATTCGGCACGAATTATTTTCTAATCAAATAAATTCTAATATCCTCTTCAAAGAGAGAATTGTACTGGTTAAATGTACATGAAAAGCGCCATGACCACACCAAGCCCAGAGAACGATTCAAGCAAAGCCGATACAGACAAACAATGGGAGATTAACCGAGCCTTACGCATTTCAGAAATGCGTTACCGCCGATTATTTGAATCTGCTCAAGATGGAATCTTGCTGCTTAATGCAGAAACAGCACAAATTGAAGACATGAATCCTTTTCTTATAAACATGCTAGGTTATTCTCACTAAGAATTCTTAGGCAGGAAGACTTGGGAGCAAGCAGTTATGTTTATTTGCGCTCAATACCGTAAAAATTATGTATTCAATCTAGCCATGTCTCATCAGCCATATTTGGCCAATGTTCAGTGTCAAAGCTAGGTGCATTTTGAATCTTTTCTTTATTAGCATTCAAAATAAATCGTTTATTTTTTGTATCTAACTGCAACGCTTTAAACGGTACTGCAAAGAGCTTTTCACCCATGCTCAGAAATCCACCATATGACAAAACTGCATAGCTAACGTCTCCAGTTCTCATATTCAGCATAAATTCTTTAATCTCACCTAACTTTTCATCTTGTTGATTGTAAACATCATTACCTGTTAAAGTATTAGCACCCATAAGATAAGGGCCAGGGCCATCTCCGAATTTATTATGGTAAATGCGGTAGGTATCATCATCTCCGTAATTCATAGCAACTCCATACTGTTAGTTTTAAACACCAGACATGTTCAATGTTGCCCCTAACATAGATTTTATTCTGTACGTTGTATAACATTAAGATATAGACATTTAGCCTAAAAGCTGACGTTCAACTTCAACCGGTCATCGACAAATGTCTACCGAGGGAAACGATCGACGTTGGCCTTCATGTAATCCTAATAATAAAAACAAAACTAATGAGTCATACGACTCATTGCATAATAAAAAAGCTAATCGTTGACATCACTTACCTTAATGCGTAACTTATGGCTATTAAATGTTAAATGTTGCCGACCTAAGATGCCTACAGCAATGGAAGAACAGCAGCACACAAATCTAGGAGTACAGGCACAACGTCTGTGCAAACTAATTGCAAAGCCGATCTAAGTAAATGTCCCGATCTAATTTCAGATTAAAACAGCGACTGTACTTCACCAACGTAATTATATTGACTGAGTATTGTTTGTTTATTTATGAAAACTAGCGAGCTACTGCGGCACCAAATAATTAAAAGACTCATGGCACAAAACACTGAAAAAGTTGTGGATGCCTCGATTACTTTATGGGAGCAGATAGCGACCCAAATCATTTCGATCATCGGTGAAAGTGGTTTCAATTCACTTTACGCACGTAGTGTATTCCTTACCCAGTCAACATTTTCCTGGCTCGCTACCGGCCCACTGTCACCACAGGCTGATCAACGGTTTGCGGGATTGAAAATGAGCCTTGAAGGAAAAACGCCTGCGCAAGCCAGCGAGGCCAACTGCCTGCTACTCACCACTTTCACTGACATCTTGGTTTCGTTAATTGGCGAGCCTTTAACAACTAATATTTTACGTTCTGCCTGGAGTAATAACGCTTCGGATAGTGACGACAAGGAATTCAAAAATGAGTAATAAGGTAAGCATACGTCGTCTGGAAACTGGCGTGCCTGGTCTTGACAACTTGCTGGGCGGAGGCCTGCCTGAATTCTCCTTTAACCTGATTGCCGGCACGCCTGGAAGCGGAAAAACAACGCTTGCTCACCAGATAATGTTCTCACTGGCAAACCCGAAAAAGCGGGCGCTGTTCTTCACCGTACTCGGGGAACCAGCTTTGAAAATGCTCAGATATCAGCAGCAATTTCCATTTTTTGATATCAATAAAATCAATGAATCGATTCGCTTCGTCAATCTATCTTCAGACCTCCTAGATGGAGATTTTTCCCGCGTATTGTCACGTATTGATGCAGAAGTAAAAGACTATGCTCCTAGCTTTGTATTTGTTGATTCGTTTCGATCAGTCGTGCAGTCAGCTAAGCGCAAGAAAGAAGGAGAGTCAGAATTGCAGCGGTTCGTGCAGCAACTTGGCATGCAAATGACGAGCTGGCAGGCAACAACATTTTTAATCGGTGAATATTTGACGCCAGAATCCGAGTCAAGTGCTATCTTCACAGTGGCTGATGGCATTCTGTGGCTTTCGCAGAATTTGCATCGCAATTCAATGGTGCGCAAGATCCAAGTGGTCAAAATGCGCGGTCAAGCTCAGGCACCCGGTCTGCACACATTTCGCATTTGTGATGAAGGAATTCAGGTTTTCCCTCGTGCGATTATCAAACAGGTCCCAGAGGTTGAGACAGCAATCAAAGGATTCATTGCAGAGCAACGTGTTCCGATGGGAGTACCTGGCTTGGATGAAATGCTGGGCGGCGGTTTGCCAGTTGGCTATTCACTACTTTTGGTCGGGCCATCCGGTTGCGGAAAGACCATATTAGCGACAGAGTTTCTGGCCGAAGGTGTCCGCAGGGGCGAACCAGGGGTGATTGCAGCATTTGAGAAGAGCCCGAGCCAACTGCTGGGCAATAAGAAGCTCGATTCGCTGGTTCAGGCTGGACAAGTTGGGGTGATTGATACGCGCTCCCTAGACTTATCAATTGATGAAACCTTGCATGATTTGATCAAAATGATTAATAAAATGCAGGCAAAGCGCGTCGTCATTGACTCATTGTCCGGATTTGAGCTGGCGTTAGCACCCGAGTTCAGCGAAGATTTTCGTGGGTCACTCTACAGGATGATTGCCGAGCTGACGGATATGGGCGTGACCATATTGATGACCTCTGAACTGGAAGACCGCTACACCGATTTGCGCTTCAGCCCATTTGGAAGTGCTTTTCTTGCTGATGCAATTATCGTGCAGCGCTATATCGAAATCGCAGGTCAATTCAAACGCGTCATCTCGGTAGTTAAAGTCCGTGGCAGTAAGCACAGTAAGGACATTCGATTATTTGACATTACCGATGAAGGCACCATTATTGGCGAGGCTTTATCTGAGTATTCCGGAATAATGACAGGAAGCCCTACGGTTAATCCGTAGTTAGATCAACTAGGTGATGAAGGGTCGGTAATGAAAAGAACTGACGATGATGACGCTTCTGATACCGTTGATCCAAGTCGACTGGCCGCGCCTAATCAAGGTAATCGCCGGCAACTAGCTACCCGTGAAAACGATAGGAGGCGCAGGGGAATTGCTGTCATTGACGACGCATCGACCATTCTAAACCGCGAGATATTGGTTGCTGCACGAGAAAAAGATGTGCATTTACGTGAAGATGCTGCTACCTTGCGCGAGCGGGAAATTTGTGCGGCAGAGATGAAGCAAGTCGCGTCCGACGATCACATGATTGTGTTGCAACAAGCGAATGCACATTTGGTTATCGCTACAATTGAATCAAACAAACTGGCCGAACAACTTAAAATAGCTAAAGATCAGCTGGGAATCGCCAAGGTCATTGCGGAAAAAGCTAACCTTGCAAAATCAGATTTCCTTTCCAGCATGAGCCATGAATTGCGTACTCCGCTCAATGCTATCCTTGGTTTTGCCCAGTTACTGGAGATCGGTTCACCGCTGCCAACGGAAGCACAACTTCTAAGGTTAAATCAGATTATCAAAGCAGGATGGTATCTGCTGGAACTGATTAATCAAATCCTCGATCTTGCCGTGATTGAGTCCGGTAAGCTATCGCTGTCACGAGAGCCGGTGTCGCTGATCAATGTCATGCATGAATGCCAAGCTATGATCGAATCACAGGCGAAAAAACGCGGCATCCATATAGATTTTCTCCCATTCGACAGCACCTGGCTTGTCAATGCAGATCAAACCCGAGTAAAGCAGGTTCTGATCAACCTTCTTTCCAACGCGATCAAATACAATCGCGAGCACGGAACCGTCGTGGTAGAGTGCACCGCGAAGAGTCTGGATCGCATATGCATCAGCATCAAAGACAGCGGTGCGGGATTATCTGCAGAGAAGCTGGCACAGCTATTCCAGCAGTTCAATCGTCTCAGGCAAGAGCATGGCCCTGAGGAGGGAACGGGAATCGGCCTCGTGGTAACCAAGCAACTGGTTGAACTGATGGGAGGCACCATCGGCGTGAAAAGTAACGTCGGAGTGGGCAGCGAATTCTGGATAGAACTGATCCGGGAGATTACACCACAACTTGTCGCAGGCAATGGAATATCATCAGCACCTATACCACGAGTTTAGGGAAACACGCATAGATTAAGAATCAAATTGCGGCATAATTTTGAGGTCTTTCCACACACTAAATTAACCCTAGCACTCTTAACCGTCTATGGCAAACATAAGAACTTTACCATTAATTGACACTGATTTTGGTTGCCCGTTCTCAAAAAGGATGTACATATCCTTGCCATTTACCGCATGCGTGTAGTTCCAAATAACTACACTGGTAGGATCTGTTTTAATTATATTAAGTCCTTTAGGAACCTTAATCCCTCATCATGCATTGACAGTCAGGAATGGGTCGTTAGCACCAATCCTGATTGTCAGCTGTAAGGAAGTCTAATTTTTAGGCCATGATCAAAAGCTTTCTTCAAAGTGGAGGAGTGGTCAGTAGCAATGAGAATTAGTGGATAGTCATGACAAGGTTCTGTGCAGAATGTCAAACAGTACGCTGAACTTTCCATTTAGTCTGCATTTCAGTAGCGGTTGAATAACTGACAAGCCCTAGTCGTTCTATAGTTGTTCGAAAGATACTCGCAAGAATGAACGCTGTTTGCGTGGCAAATATAGGACGTTGTTTGACACACTTATGTTTGGAAAGTTAATTTTCATGACCCGCTAAATCTCGGTCATACACTTAAAGTTAAACTCATTCTTGGAATTGGCACATAAAACCACATCAAATACATAGGTTAAATTTTGACGAAAGCATATATTCTCTATATATGCAGGTGAAGATTAGAGTTTATTAGTTACGTAATTTTTTTGGTTAAAATATTTCTTATGCTTGCGTCCTCAGTACATTTAGACCGTCACAGCAAAATTCTTTCGCTACTTGAGAAATATATTGAGATGTATTCATCTCGAGATGACCTCCTGACAACACATTTCAGTGAAAATTTCAGCGGTTATACGGGAAGTGGAGGGTTTTTAGTCAAAGATTTGGGTGAATGGGTGAAAATCACCCGACAGGATTTTTCCCAAGTTCAGGGGCGAATTCGCATAGAGATGTTGGATAAATCATTGCAGGATATTAGCGATGATGTAGTGGTAGCCACCGCGTTCTTTCACATCCACTTACCCACTCCGAACCCAACGATGTCGAGCGAAGTAGCCAGGCTAGTACTAATTTTTCGTCTAGAAGGTGATGATTGGAAAATTGTGCACAGCGGCATCTCCATTCCCTACAATCATCACACGCATGATGACGAGGTTTATCCCCTCCAAAGTTTGCAAAAGCAAAACAGCGTCTTGACCGCGCTGGTTGAAGAGCGCACTAATGCTCTTCATAAAAGTGAAGCTCTCTATCGCCAACTGACAGAGGACGTATTAGACGTTCACTGGAAGACCGATTCCAATCTCTATATCACGTACATCAGCCCTTCGGATGAACGTCTGCGAGGCTTCAAAGCTGTAGATGTGATAGGGCACCACATTTTTGAAATGTTTTCCGATGAAGGGATTGCAATCGTCAAAAAGATAATGCAACAGAGATCCGAATCTGAACAATCAACCAAGCAGTTTGGATTTTTAAACTTTGAAGTAGAACATCGCTGTAAGGATGGGCGAATGATATGGGGGGAGGTTTATTCTAAGCCAGATTACGGTGTACAAGGAGCAATTGTTGGATACCACGGCATTACTCGAGAAATTACACAGCGCAAGCAAGCTGAGACACACCTTAAAGTCGCAGCCATCGCTTTTGAATCTCAAGAAGGTATGGTGGTGACAGATGCTAATGGCACGATTCTTCGGGTGAACCACGCCTTTACTAAAATCACAGGCTTTACCGCAGAGGAAGTTATTGGTAAAAACCCAAGATTACTTAAATCAGCTTATCATGATGCCGCTTTTTATGTAGATATGTGGCAGCAGATTGCCAATATAGGCACTTTCGAAGGGGAAGTTTTGAATCGCCGCAAGAATGGAGCGATTTACACAGAACAACTGACCATAACCGCAGTAAAAGATGATGTGGGCAATATCACGCATTATGTAGGTGCCTTTACGGACATTTCTGTGCGTAAGGCAAATGAAGCCAGAGTAAACTTCTTGGCGAATCATGACCGACTGACTGAGTTGCCAAATCGTGAACTTTTTTACGACAGACTCTCGCAAGCCATCTCGCAAGCCAGAAGAAAAAATGAAGGCATTGCCTTACTCTTTCTTGATTTGGATGGTTTTAAACCTGTCAATGATGCCTATGGGCATGAAGCGGGTGACGTGGCTTTAAAAGTCGTCGCCAAGCGATTGCAGGCCTGTGTTAGAAGCATGGATACGGTTGCCCGTATGGGAGGCGATGAATTCGCTATCATTTTAAGTGCGCTTCAAAATCCATCAGATGCACAAGTGATTGCACAAAAAATCATTGCCAATATTGCTGAAGTCATCCAGTTAAACGCAATGACTACCTGCTTGATTGGCATCAGCATTGGTATTGCCACCTATCCAGATAACGGCACAGAGATTGATACATTGATGAATGCGGCTGATAGCGCAATGTATGACAGTAAAGCGGCGGGTAAAAATACTTACACCATTTCAACTTTACAAAACCAAGTAGCATCTAATACACCTTGGATTAATCCAGATGAAATCCAGCAACTTGGTGTGCCAATCATAGACGAGCAGCATCTCAACATCGCCAGCATGTTGAATGCAATAAATGATGCTATTAAGCATAAAGAGCCCATTGAACGATTATCGCAATTATTGGATGAGTTAATCAGTTTTACTGATTATCACTTTAAGACAGAAGAGCGGTTAATGAATGAATATGGTTATATTGATGAGATTAAGCATAAAAATACGCATGAACATTTGTTACATGAAGTGGCATACCTCAAAACACAGTTTATGCAAGGTGGAGAGTTAGTGTTTTTACAAAAGCTGAAGGACTGGTTCACTATTCATATTTCGAATTCAGATAAGCCATTAGCGGATTTCATTTTGCAACAAGATGACTAGTAAATGATGGGGTTATTCCTTATAAAATTCTTCGTCAGAATGTCTCCTAAGGGTCGACAGTGACGATTCTCAGTGGCCGATATAGAGCATGCAGTTAATGCACTCACTTTTAAATAAGCGCAAACTATTGATCCCTATTTTCTAGGAGATCATCATGGAAACTTTAAATTTACATCATCATGAACCATGGAACAAAGGTAAGTTAATCGGTCAAAAAGCACCGCTTAAGTTAAAAGAAATCTGGGCAATTCGAGTTCGCTTAGAGCTATCTCAACGTACTAGAGATCTAGCACTTTTTAACCTAGCAATAGATAGTAAGCTTCGGGCCTGTGATTTAGTTAAACTAAAAGTAAGAGATATTTCACACGGCGACAGAGTTACCTCAAGAGCCATTGTCATGCAACAGAAAATTGGTCGCCCAGTTCAATTTGAGATTACCGAGCAAACCCGTAAATCAGTTGGTGAGTGGATTAAAGCGTCTGAACTCAAATCAGATAGCTTTTTATTCCCAAGTCGAATTCATGACTCATTGCATCTATCTACAAGACAATATGCACGAATAGTTAATGATTGGGTTGAAGAAATCGGGTTAGATCCTACCAGTTATGGTACTCATACCATGCGTAGAACCAAACCAACATTAATCTATAGACGCACCAAGAACTTGAGGGCGGTACAACTGCTATTAGGTCATACAAAACTTGAGAGTACTGTACACTACCTAGGTATTGAAGTGGATGATGCCTTGGAAATGGCCGAGCAGACCGAAGTTTAACCAGAGGATACGGCTAGTAAAAACTAGCCGTAATTTAATAACTATGCGTTATAAATATTGAATACCTAAAGGCAGTCTTTGAATGTTGAGGCATTCGGCTCTTGGCAGACTGAATCGAATCTCTTAACATGCCTAAAACTTCACGATTAAGCAACTAAATGTCAGAGAAGCCTAAAAAAACGTCCTAATTCCAAACCATCGTGGAGCGACATCAAAATCAGGCTTGCCGACTTTGACCGTGCAGGATTAATACAACTTGTTTCTGATCTTTATGCTTCTAGTAAAGATAACAAGACTTTCTTGCATGCACGATTTGCATTCGGTGCTGATGCTCTAAATGACTACAAGAAACGTATCCAGATTGCATTGGCTCCTGACCTTAGTCGACGCTTCATCAAGCCATCTGTGGCAACTGCAAAGAAATCCATTTCAGAATACACCAAGGCTATAGGTGAACCGTTTGGTATTCTGGAACTTCGGGTTTTCTGGTGCGAGACAGCCATCCAGTTCTCAATAGATTATGGCTACGACGATGTCAGCTATTATGAAGCAATGATCAGACAATACTTTGATGCATGTCGCTTGCTTCTTACTATTCCAGAACCGCAATTGACACAATACATCGAGCGCCTGGAGACAGTTAGAGACGATGCAGCACAAGTCGGCTACGGAGTTTTCTATGAACTCAACGACATCTTAGGTGATATGTTATTAAATCTGCCCGAGCCAACTGAAGAAGCGCGAGTTCCAATAGTCGGCGAAGAAGAATTTTGATCCTTTGGTGTCTGCTATGCAGTATTTCACATTTTTATATTTTGATTAGCAAGTCTAACAAATTTCGTTACGCTAAGCCGTCGTTGAAAATCGGAGCTTGCGGCCAATAGCTGCCGGTTGCTAATTTTTGGTATCCGGCAACTAAATGGGACAAAGCAGCCACATAGATTGAGACAAGTAAACTTCAACAGTAATTAACCGACGTCTACACAAAATTCGGTACACCCTCCCATTACACTTAAGTTCGATAAGAAGAATCTGATGGCGCACTAGATTCAATAGAGTCTAGTTGGATGTAAATCTCTTTTTCATATTTATCGTTGTCTGATCATAAACGACATTTCCATGTGACACTTGACTGCCATCTCATCAAGCGTGTTGCCAGACAGTTCGACATATTTCTATTGTAAGGGGTCCTCCTTATTACTCTATAGCAGACATCCTGTCATATTCGCAGGCTAGCCTGCCGTGAGGCTGACTAGTTTTCATTTACTCCCAAGCTGTGAGAGCAAAGAACGTTAGGTTATCGATATTGTGGAAAACCTCGCGTTAAGCATTTACATTTTTTTTATAAATGCCAATCAATTTTTTTTATATTTTTTATATCTTGAAGTCTATTATGAACAAATAATTTTCTACACGGAGGTATCAGATGGATCTCATCTACATTGCAGGAATTTTCCTGTTCTTCATTCTGCTGGTTGGTCTGGCTTACGGCTGCTCAAAACTAGGAGGCACCCAATGAATTGGCTTACTTTAATTAGCGGCATAGCCGCCACTGGACTACTGATCTATCTGGTCGCAGTTCTACTTCATCCGGAGGATTTTTCATGACTAACCACGCTTGGATTTTACTCGGGGTTTATTTCCTCGTTTTATTGGTATTGGTCAAACCGATTGGCCTTTACATTGCTCATGTGATGGAGGGGCGATCGAAGATTGCTTCAGGCATCGAGAACGCCCTCTATCGTTTTTGCGGAATAAAGAAAGATGAGGAAATGGGCTGGCTCAAATACGTGCTGGCACTTCTGTTCTTCAATCTGCTAGGCGTGCTGGCGGTATATGCTCTTCAACGCCTACAAATATGGCTACCACTTAATCCGCAGCAATTGGCCAATGTCAGCCCGGACTCTTCGTTCAACACATCGATCAGCTTTGTTACCAACACCAATTGGCAAGGTTACGGTGGTGAGTCTACCATGAGCTACCTGACGCAAATGCTGGGGCTTACGGTGCAGAACTTTTTTTCCGCGGCTACCGGGTTAGTTGTTGTCATCGCACTTATCCGTGGTTTTGCTCGTCACTCAGCGGCCACAATTGGTAACGTCTGGGTGGATATTACCCGTGCGACCTTATACATCCTGCTGCCGCTCTCAATAATCTTTGCCGTCTTCTTTGTGAGTCAGGGCGTCATTCAGAATTTTGATGCCTATAAGGACGTGACGACACTGGAGGTCACTAAATACGACAATCCCAAACTCGATGCTGCCGGCCAGCCGATTAAGGACGAAAAGGGCAATGCTGTAACGGAGCCCGCCACGACTCAGACCCAGTCCCTGCCAATGGGCCCGGTCGCGTCTCAGGAGGCGATCAAAATGCTCGGTACTAATGGCGGCGGCTTCTTCAATGCCAATTCTGCGCATCCGTTTGAGAACCCCACGCCGTTGGCGAACTTCTTCCAGATGCTGCTTATCTTCTTGATTCCAGGTGCGCTATGCGTCACCTTTGGCCGCATGGTGGGTGATTCACGTCAGGGTTGGACGATATTCGCGGCCATGTCGTTAATATTTCTCGTGTTTGCGATTGGCGCAATGACCTTTGAACAGCAAGGTAATCCTGTGCTTACCGGACTAGGTGCCGATCAAACAGTTACCACTATGCAGGCCGGTGGCAATATGGAGGGTAAGGAAACACGCTTCGGTATCGCGGATTCCGGGCTGTTCGCTACCATTACCACGCTGGCTTCCTGCGGTGCAGTGAACGCCATGCATGACTCCTTTACTCCATTGGGTGGTCTGATTCCATTGGTCTCCATGCAACTGGGCGAGGTGGTATTTGGCGGCGTCGGTTCCGGACTTTATGGCATGTTGATCTTCGCCGTGCTTGCGGTGTTCATCTCCGGACTGATGATCGGCCGTACACCAGAATATCTGGGCAAGAAGATCGAATCGTTCGAGATGAAGATGACTTCCATCGCCATTCTGGTTACGCCGCTACTGGTGCTTTCTGGTACGGCCATCGCCGTGATGACGGAAGCGGGTCGCGCTGGCATTGCCAACCCAGGCGCCCACGGTTTCTCGGAAATTCTCTATGCATTGACTTCCGCAGCCAATAACAATGGCAGTGCCTTTGCCGGACTTTCCGCCAATACACCGTTCTACAATGTTTTGCTGGCTGTTGCCATGTGGTTTGGACGTTTCGGCGTCATTATACCGGTGCTGGCTATGGCCGGTGCGCTGGCGGCAAAGAAACGCATCGCTGTAACCGTAGGCACCCTACCCACTCACGGCCCGCTATTTGTCACGCTGTTGATCGGTGTGGTATTGCTGGTTGGGTTGCTTAACTATGTTCCTGCATTGGCACTCGGACCGACGGTCGAGCATCTGATGCTGTGGGCTGGGCATTAAGGAGAAAAATATGTCACGTAAAACTTTTACCCTGTTCGATCCGTTGTTGGTCAAACCAGCGATTGTCGAATCGTTCAAGAAACTCGCACCCAATGTGCAATGGCGCAATCCGGTCATGTTCGTCGTTTATGTGGGCAGCATCCTGACCACTATCCTGTGGTTTCAGGCACTGGGTGCCCACGGTGAAGCACGGCCCGGGTTTATCCTTGCTGTGGCTTTATGGCTGTGGTTCACGGTGCTATTCGCCAACTTTGCCGAGGCACTGGCCGAAGGCCGCAGCAAGGCACAGGCAGCCTCTCTGCGTAGCCTAAAGAAGGAAACTTGGGCTAAGAAGCTACACGAGCCCAAGGCCGACGCGGCTTGGCATACCGTTCCCGCTACGGATCTGCGCAAAGGGGATGTAATACGGATCGATGCTGGAGATACCATTCCGGCAGATGGTGACGTTATCGAAGGTGTTGCCAGTGTGGATGAATCTGCTATCACTGGAGAATCTGCACCAGTGATCCGAGAGTCCGGTGGGGACTTCTCCGCCGTGACCGGTGGTACCCGTGTACTCTCTGACTGGATAGTTGTTCGCGTTAGCGTAAACCCTGGCGAAACCTTCGTCGACCGCATGATTGCCATGGTGGAAAACGCCAAACGCCAAAAGACACCCAACGAAATCGCGTTGACCATACTATTAGTGGCGCTTACCATCGTGTTCTTAGGCGTCACAGTCACATTACTGCCGTATTCTATTTTCAGTGTGAATGCGGCTGGCAGCGGTACGCCAGTGAACATCACGACCCTGATTGCGCTATTGGTTTGTCTGATCCCGACTACCATCGCAGGCTTGCTTTCCGCTATTGGTGTTGCCGGTATGAGCCGTTTGATGCAGGCCAATGTTATTGCCACATCAGGGCGTGCGGTGGAAGCTGCAGGCGACGTGGATGTACTGCTACTCGATAAGACGGGTACCATCACCCTAGGCAACCGCCAAGCTTCGGCCTTCCTGCCGGCGCATGGCGTTAAAGAAGCCGCACTGGCGGATGCCGCGCAACTGGCATCACTTGCCGATGAGACACCAGAAGGCCGCAGCATCATGGTCTTGGCCAAAGAGAAATTCAACCTGCGCGAGCGCGACATCCATGCACTGGGCGCTACTTTCGTACCTTTTTCGGCCCACACTCGCATGAGTGGCGTTAATCTGGGCGATCGCCAGATCCGTAAAGGTGCAGCTGATTCTATTCGTCTGCACGTCGAGGCACTTGGCGGTTCTTTCCCCAAAGATCTAGAACAGGCGGTGGATAGCGTGGCGCGGCGTGGCAGTACGCCGTTGGTGGTCTCTGATGGCGCTACTGTATTAGGTGTGATAGAACTCAAAGATGTGGTTAAGGGCGGCATTAAAAATCGCTTCGCTGAACTGCGCCGCATGGGCATTAAGACCGTGATGGTGACTGGCGATAACCGCCTTACTGCTGCCGCGATCGCTGCAGAAGCAGGGGTAGACGATTTTCTTGCAGAAGCTACACCAGAAGCCAAGCTGGCGCTGATCCGTCTACATCAATCCGAAGGAAGACTGGTAGCAATGACCGGTGATGGCACCAACGATGCGCCTGCGCTTGCACAGGCTGACGTGGCGGTGGCGATGAATACCGGCACGCAGGCCGCCAAGGAAGCCGGCAATATGGTGGATCTGGATTCCAACCCGACCAAGCTTATCGAGATTGTGGAAACAGGCAAACAGATGCTCATGACGCGTGGCTCGCTGACAACTTTCAGTATAGCCAACGACATCGCTAAGTATTTCGCCATCATCCCTGCAGCCTTTGTCACTACCTACCCACAGCTTTCAGCTCTCAACATGATGCGCTTGGCAAGTCCTGCCTCAGCGATACTGTCGGCAGTCATCTTTAATGCACTGATCATCATTTTCCTGATCCCGTTGGCGTTGAAGGGGGTACCGTACCGGCCGCTTGGTGCTGCCGTGTTGTTACGCCGTAATCTGGCAATCTACGGGGTGGGCGGCATCATCGCTCCATTCATCGGCATCAAATTGATTGATATGGCGCTATCTGTCGCCGGCTTAGTCTAAGAAAGGAAATCATCATGAAAACAATCTTACGTCCTGCAATTACCTTGTTTGTGTTGTTGTCCGTCATCACAGGAATCGCCTATCCCTTGGCAGTGACTGGCATCGCTAAAACTTTATTTCCGTCAGCTGCGAGCGGTAGCCTGATAGAAAAGAATGGCAAGCCGGTCGGCTCCATGCTGATCGGCCAGAACTTCACTGGCGCCCAGTATTTTTGGGGTAGGCCATCGGCCACCAGTCCATACCCTAACAATGGGGTGGCTTCCGGTGGATCCAATCAAGGCCCGCTCAACCCAGCTCTGGCCGATGCCGTCAAAGCGCGCATCGCAGCGCTCAAACAGGCAGATCCATCCAACACCAAACCAGTACCAATCGATTTGGTGACAACCTCCGCCAGCGGGTTGGATCCGCAAATCAGCCCGGCAGCAGCCGAATATCAGGTTGAACGAGTCGCCAAGGCGCGCAATCTCCAACCTGAGCAGGTAAGTCAGCTTGTGGCTCAGCATACTGAGGGCCGTCAGTTTTGGGTGTTCGGCGAGTTGCGGGTAAATGTACTGGCGCTGAATCTGGCGCTGGACGCCAAGTAATCAATTCAACAAACTATTAACTGTCTGGATCAGTTAAATGAAAAACAGTATTTTAATGGATGGGTTAACCGGCATTTTTTCTGTGCTCTAGATCTACGCTTTGGTCGATGGCTGTAAATGCCAATTTTACATCGGGAACTAATCTTGCGACATTTCATAAAAACCAGGCATTAATAGTGAATATTATTTATTTAATTATTTTTTAGGAGTTTAAAGTACCATGCGTAAATCACTATTATCAATCGCAGTTTTAAGTGCACTCTCTTTACCAGTATTGTCACATGCTGAAGACGCAGCAGCACCAGCTATTGCAGCCGAACCAGCTGCCGCACCTACTCCGACTTGGACATTCCCTTCAAGCATTTCTTTTGTAAGTGATTACATTTGGCGTGGTCAAACGCAAACTTGGGGCAAACCTGCGGTGCAAGCTGGGATTGAAGCAGACCACGCATCTGGTTTTTATGCAGGCTTTTGGGGTTCTAATGTATCAAGCCACTGGTTACCTAATGCTAATTTAGAAACAGATTGGTCTCTTGGTTTCCGCAATTCTTTTGCTACGGATTTCAAATATGATGTTGGTGGTACCTACATTTATTACCCAGAGGGTGACTTTGGTAAAACTGTTTTTCCATATGCTAAATCTAAACTTAACTCACTTGAGCTATACGGTAGTTTAGGTTGGAAATGGTTCACCGTAAAAGGCGGCTACATGCCAACTAAATTTTATGGCTGGAACGAAAACAACTCAGGTGGACCTGCTACTAATGCGCCAAACAAGCCAAACTTTCCTGGTGATGTGAATGCTGGTGTCAACCCAGGCGGCAGTACATCAGGCTCATATTACTACATGGCAAGTGTAAGCTATGATGTTGTGCCTAATTTAAATTTAGCCGGTGAAGTTGGTCATCAAACTGTTGCTGACAGCACAGGCTTAGATTGGACTTGGTACAAAGTAGGCGTAACCAAGAGCTTTGACGGTGGCTGGGCAATTAACGGCTTCTACACTGGCACATCAGGCAGTTCAGCCTACCAAAACTATGCCTCTTTTGACAGGAGCGCAGATATTAGAACTATCGACAAGAATAAAGTGGTTATCAGCCTTTCTAAGAGCTTCTAACTTTTGCGGTAAACGAATGAGCTAACTTGAACGGTTAGCTCGTTTTTGAAAGTTGCATGATGAAGCACACTATCAGGAGAAAAACATGAAATTTGTATCCGCAATTATCAAGCCTTTTAAGCTTTATGAAGTGTACGAAGTATCATTTTTAATGACTAAATTGCTTGGTTGCACTACATTGGCGCCAGCAAAAGAGGCGTAAATGGCTACTAGAGTAAGAATGGCTAGCGTGGCACCAGTTTCTTTGACCATGCATTCGAGGATCTAGCCGATACCTACTTCGACTTTACCGTTGGACTCATGTTCTAAATCCACGATTTTCTCCCTTTGAGGGTGCCTATGGCACCCTTTTTTTGGTGCACCCGACAATGGGAAGAGTTAGCGGAACGGCAAGGGTGACTGGGAATCTGAAGGAAGCCGAAGGCAAAGCGCCTGCCTATCCAAAACACTACTTTGATGCACTTAGGTTGGTTTCGTTGCTGGATACTCAGCAACGCTTCCAGCATGGTTAATGACGCCGTATGCGGAACCGCACGTGCGGTGGCGTGAGAGGGCTACGTGGGCAATTCCATCTCCTACTCGATCTGGATATCAACCCAAGGTTATAGGATAACACTGTTGAATATACCTATGAATTTTTACAAAAGTTTTATATCTGGGCAGCATCATTTTTCAATATTTTTATGATTTTTTCTTTAACATTTCGTATGGGTTCAGTTGAATCTAACATTAGTAATACAGGAGAAAATCAAATGAATTGCATCACTATGTTGCTTAATACATCGGAAGTCATGGCCGTTCGCAGAGCGGTTTTTGCGGCAGGAGCGAGCCGTGTCGTTGTCTCCCCTTTGTCTAAGCAGGCTCGGGCAGCGCATTTTCAGGACTGGTACTTTGGCAAAGATAATGCAAGGTGCGATGCTCCCATCCGAATCGATGTAGGCGTCGATGAGTGTCATGAGGACGATGTCGTTTCAGCCTTTCTGACGACAGCACATGTTGGCCAGATCGAACGAATCGCACGGCCTCCTTCTAAATCAAAAGGTATCCGTTCGGGGCTACTTCATGCTGCTTAAAAAGAATATAGGCATGCTCTTGAAACCTCTGCTTGCCTTGTCGGTGATCTTTCAGCTTACCTTGGGAGGCTAACTGTTGATTTAGGTGCAAATATGTCACGCAAAGCAATTTTTCAACCAGAAACAACAGAGTCCTCTAGTGTCGGTAACGCCGATCATGAGCGGCCAGTTTTTGCAGCAGACTGCTCTGAATTCATATCCAGAAAGCAATATATCCACCTTTGTCCGATTTGTGGAACAAGGCATTTCGTCAATGAAATAAGACATCGTCTAGCTTATGGTAAACACTACTGTTGTAGCATAGATTGCGAGATTAAAATTCGCAAAGCGTGGCGGGCATAATTCACAAAAAATGACTGGTATGACTGACATTGAATGCGTTCAAGATTATTTTACTACCGTTAAGCGTTTGCTTGCTCGACAAAAGTTAGTAGAAAACCTAGTGGATCATCAAGAGATGCCGCACCATGACCGGGTCAAATCTCTTGTACAGAAACAACACCTAGTGGCGTTAGAAAGACTGCTGGATAAGCTCGAAAATCCAGACATTGTGCGTATTTATGAAGCCTTGACCAACAGAGAGCCGCAGATCATCTGGCAAATGGTCAGTGATACATTGAAAGAGGGGAGTTTGCTCGAAGCACCCGGCTCTGTCCGGATGAAACAAGTTTCCAGGCTGAGCTGGAGAACTCGCCATGACTATCCGGGTATTTGACCTTTATGAAGGTCGCCTGCGCCAAATTCCCATCTATAGACGTGAAGATCTGGCCGAGGCGCACCCCGTCTGGGTAGACCTGATAACACCTGAAGATGATCAACTTGCTTGGGTTAGAGAAATTTTTGCTGTACATCTACCCAATCCAGATGATATTACTTACCTAGAGACCAGTGCACGGTTTTATGTGGAAGATAATGGAGAATTGCATTTGCATTCCGACTTCATGCTTGACTGGGAGGACGGCTTGCGTAAAGTGGCAGTGGCATTTGTTTTGTACAATGGCACGCTATTCTCGGTACGGGCTGAGGAACTGCCGGTGTTTCGTTTGCAGTATTTACGACCAAGCGCTCAGGCAGGGTATGTATCTGAAGCAAAAGACCTATTACTCAATCTTTTTGCAGCTGATGTGGAATACTCTGCTAATGAGCTTGAAGACATGTACACCCGGCTAGAGTCGGTAGGAAAGCAGGCATTTAGGTCTAACAAGACTAATGAGGATGCGGCAAAGATTCTTACCACCATCTCCGTAGAAGAAGACCATAACGGACGTATACGCCGCAATGTTCTGGACACCCGCAATGCTTTATCTTTTTTGATGCGTCGAAAGTTTCTGTCAATTGCACAGCATGAAAATGTTCATGAAATTATGCGTGATATTGAATCTCTGGACGGGCACACCACATTCTTGTTCAACAAGATCAACTTCCAGATGGATGCCACTGTTGGTTTCCTTAACGTCAACCAGAACGAGAATCTAAAACGACTGACGATCATCAGTGTGGTCTTTATGCCGATAAATGTGCTGGCTGGCATCGGTGGGATGTCAGAATTCACGATGATGACGCAGGGTATCCCCTGGCCCATCGCTTACAGCGCCATAGTCATGATCATGATCGCGATCATGATCATGACTTTTATGGGCTTGCGGACCTTAGAAAACAGCAAGATAAGAAATCATCGCTCTGGAAATTAGGCTGAAGTTATAAATCGCTCGGTTGCCAGCCTAGAACCCCTGTAGCGCCAGCCCTGCAAATTCTCATCTTCAGCAAACAGCGATAGCGTCTTGCCCACCGATGCCAGCCAGCACATTTATCGGCATAAACGGCGCATTATGCCATCACTCTAATGCCAATTTTTATAATATTTTTATATTTATGCTTCATCATTTTTCACTATTTTTAGAAACTAATCTATAGCATTTCACATGGGATTTTTTTGGGCCCAGACACTTAAATGCAGGAGACGCTTGAATGAACCATATTCGCATGTTGCTTAAATCCACAGATGGCATGGCCGTTCGCAGAGTGGTTTTTGTGGCTGGCGTCAGCCGCGTTCTGGTCACTCCTTTGTTACGCCAGACAAGGACGGCGAAGATGCAGGACTGGAGTGCCAGAAAACCAGAAACAGTAATTGATTCACCTGTAAGGATTAATGTTGGCATTGAGCGAGAAGAGCCACGCGGACGATGTTTTGTCCGCATTCCTGACCACGGCTCTCAATGGCGAGATAAAGCGGTTGTGGACTCATGTTCCGAGTAGCCAGCTAAGATATTAAGCACATCATGGATATCTGGGTTGGAGTTGCTATAGTGTGTGGTCTTTCTTCGCTAAGGGTGCTGCTTGCGCTGGAGCGGAGGGGCGCTCAAGAAACCGACGCGACATTCAGGATAAAAAAAGACCTCGTGTCCTTTTTTGATGGATTATTTCTGGTGAGCTTAGTTCTTGGAGGATTATTGTTTCTGTCAGAAAAACCCAACCATGGCCTGTCTAATGCCTTTCCAGCAGTGATTATGGGCATAATATCTATCAGCTGTTCACTTGTCTATTCCTTGTACGAGGTCCGGTTAGAGGAAAGCCACCTTCGCTATGGCTTGAGGGGGTGTAAACGGATTCCCTATTCAACCATACTGGAAATCAAGGACGTACAAGACGAAAATAGCTCAAAGATGATTCTATCAACATCATTAGGCAGGATTGGGTTGTGGCGCAATCTGCTTGAGTACGAAGAGCTTCTTGTTGCCTTGAAATCCAAACGTCACTGCAAATATAGTCGAACTTGGTCTCTGAAAGGTTGCTAAGCGGAATTCCAGATCAGCCACACCATAGATCAGTAACTACAGTGGACGCATAAAGGGGTTTACATTTTCTCGAATTTGGCAAAAATAAACAAGATCTCCGAATCGATGTAGGCGTCGATGATTGTCATGAGGGCTATGTCGTTTCCGGACAGCACATATTGGCCAGTTCAAAATGAAAATATCTAGCAAAGTAAATGGCTTATGGTAAATAATACAGTTGAAGTTCAGAATGCGGTATTGAAAGACAAGGTACGAGGCATTCAGCACAGCCGCACTTTCCCAACCACTGAAGAAGAGTCCTGAATAATGGCTGATATCAAAGATCAACGTCCCAACCCAGACGAGCTCCTGGAAAAGATACAGCGTGAGAAGGAAAAAGCGCGGCGCGGCAAGCTTAAATTGTTTTTCGGTGCTTCCGCCGGGGTGGGCAAGACTTACGCCATGCTCGCGGCGGCACGACAGATGCGTATGCAGGGCATGGACGTGATAGTTGGTGTAGTAGAAACCCATGGGCGCAAGGAAACTGAAGCCATGACCGTGGGGCTGGAAACCCTGCCGCTCAGAGAGATTGCCTACCGTGACCGTGTCCTTAAAGAGTTTGATCTGGATGGTGCGTTGGCGCGCAAGCCTGAACTTATTCTTGTAGATGAACTGGCACACTCCAATGTCGCTGGTTCACGCCACCCCAAGCGCTGGCAGGATGTGGAAGAACTGCTCGCGGCAGGCGTGGATGTGTGCTCCACTGTCAACGTACAGCACTTAGAAACGCTCAATGACGTGATAAGCGGCATCACCGGCATCAACGTATGGGAAACCATTCCCGACCGTATTTTTGAAGAAGCGGACGAGGTCGTTCTAGTCGATCTGCCGCCAGATGAATTGTTGCAGCGCCTCAAGGAGGGCAAGGTTTACCTGCCACAACAAGCCGAACGCGCTATCCAAAATTTTTTCCGCAAAGGCAACCTGATTGCGTTAAGAGAACTGGCTTTGCGTCGTACTGCCAACCGTGTGGACGTGGAAATGCAGCAATACCGCCGTGACCAAGCAGTATCTCCAGTGTGGAAAGCAAGAGAATCAATCCTCGCTTGTATCGATGCCGGTGATGGTGGTGATAAAATCGTGCGTAGTGCGGCACGCCTTGCCGGCCTTCTGGACGTGCCTTGGCACGTGATCTATATCGAAACACCGGAACTGCAAGGACTGCCTGATTCCCAGCGAGATAAAATCCTAAAAACCCTGAAAATGGCTCAGGATATGCGCGCAGAAACGGCCAGCCTAGCAGGAAATGATGTTTGTGAAACCGCAGTCGAGTACGCACGTCAACACAATCTTTCCATTCTGATAACTGGCAGGGATCTTCCCCGTCCATGGTCATCATGGCGCCGTTCTTTTGCCGACAAGGTCGGCATGCTGGCCCCTGATCTTGATGTCATTCAGGTGTCAAGAGCAGAGGGTAATGGTCAGCATGGATATACTCCGCCTTTGCTACGAAAGCAATTCGAACTCATGGAAAAAGACTGGCGAGGTTACGCTATGGCGGCGCTTGCTTGTGCAATTGCGACATTAATCGCAGTGCCGCTAAATATGGTGTTTGATCTATCCAATATCGTCATGCTGTTTCTGTTGGCCGTGGTGTTTGTGGCGCTGCGGCTTGGTCGAGGTCCAGCAGTGTTGGCTTCCTTTCTCTGCGTTGCCTCCTTTGATTTTTTCTATGTGCAGCCAAGATTCAGCTTTGCCATCAGTGATGTGCAGTATCTGATGACTTTCATTATCATGTTGGCGGTGGGCTTGATTATTGGTCAGCTCACTGCCGGTCTCAAGCACCAAGCGCGTATTGCGAGCAGCCGCGAAGCTCGATTCAGGGCACTCTATGAAATGTCGCGTGACCTTTCCGGTGCACTGATTCCAGAACAGATTGCCGAAATCTGTGGGCGTTTCATCGGATCGCAATTTGGTGCCAATGCTTCCATCATATTGGCTGACCTCGAAAATAACCTGACACCACCTATAGCCGCCACCTCGAAACCGCCGATCATTGACCAAGGCATTGCTCAGTGGGCTTTTGATCACGAGATAGCCGCTGGCAATGGCACAGATACCCTGCCAGGCAGTCCAGTTTTATATTTGCCGCTCAAGGCTCCAATGCGAGTGCGTGGGGTATTTGCTTTTGAGCCAATTACCCCAGAACATCTGATGACACCGGAGCAGAGAAGACTGCTGGAGACTTTTGCCAGACTCATTGCCATTGCGCTGGAGCGTATCCATTACGTGGATATAGCACAATCCACCACGGTACAGATGGAGTCAGAGCGTCTACGTAATTCGCTCCTTTCCGCTATTTCCCACGATTTGAGAACACCCCTTAGTGTTTTGATGGTGCTGGCTGACTCAATGGCCTTGACTAACCCGCCTTCTACGGGACCACAGATGGAAATAGCCACCTCAATGAAATTGGTGGCTAATCGAATGACTGCGATGGTGAGCAATCTCCTCGATATGGCGCGCCTGCAGTCCGGAGAGGTCAGGCTCAACAGACAGTGGCATCTCTTGGAAGAGGTCGTGGAGAGTTCTCTTCGAGCAGTTAGCAACAGCCTCACTCATCATCAGGTGAGGGTGCATCTGGAGGAAAATTTGCCATTACTGGAAATGGATGCTGTACTTATGGAGCATGTTTTCTGTAATCTACTGGAGAATGCAGCGAAATATACTCCCGAGGGCAGTGAGATCGAGATTGGAGCATCTGCTGAAGACCAAGAGGTCATCATGTGGGTCGAAGACAACGGGCCAGGCTTCCCCAAAGGCAAGGAGGAGGAGATTTTTAAAAAGTTTGAGCGTGGACAGAAAGAGAATGTTACGCCTGGAGTAGGGTTGGGCTTGGCGATCTGCCGTGCCATTGTCGAAGCCCATGGAGGCAAGATCCATGCTGAAAATAGGAGCACAGGTGGTGCCAAGTTTGTTTTCACGCTGCCTATAGGCAGCCCACCGCTGATAAAACCTGAGATGGACTTTTCCGAAATGGATGATAAATGACTATGGACTCCAATAAGCCAGTCGTGATTATTGTTGAAGATGAACAGCAAATACGTCGTTTTATACGTTTGGCACTCGAAGCAGAGAGTTGCGTCGTATATGAGGCGGAAACCCTACAGCGTGGCTTGATGGAGGCTGGAACGCGCCATCCTGATCTCGTCATTCTTGATCTCGGATTGCCTGATGGTGATGGGGTCGATTTCATTTGTGACCTTCGCAACTGGTCACAAATACCAGTCATTGTCTTATCAGCCCGATCTGAAGAAGCTGACAAGGTTAGGGCGCTGGATGCAGGCGCCGATGATTACCTAACGAAACCTTTCGGTGCGGCGGAACTGGTTGCTCGTGTTAGAGCTCATTTACGCCGTAGAGCGCTCAACGTAAATGGGGATCAATCTATTGTCGAATTCGGCAACATTAGTATTGATTTACGCCGGCGCGTCGTGACACGCGCAGGTGAGTTATTGCACTTGACCCCCATCGAATATCGATTATTGACTTATCTTGCATCTAACCCTGACTGCGTTCTGACGCATCGCCAGATTTTAAAATCAGTATGGGGGCCATTACATAGTGAAGATGCGCATTATGTTCGTGTTTACATGGGGCATTTAAGGAAGAAACTCGAAGATGGATCCTCTCTGCCCAAGCACATTATCACGGAGTCTAGTGTGGGCTATCGATTTATACGCTGATACCACGCTTGCGTTCAAATGATGAAAGTAAAGAGAGGTTGCAAGAATTCGCATGGGCTGGGTTTGATATTACCCCACAGAAACTAACCTGCTTGGAAATGGTGGCTCATGGAATTAATAATCATTTATTACTCATAACTAACAATTCAAAAAATCTGTGCTAAATCCCCACAGGCCAGTAAAATCTGGTGCTAGACCGTCTTCTTAGGATCGACTGAGGTAGGTGAGCCTTCGTAGTTGAAGGTCCGCAATGAGGATTTTTCTGCCACCTGTTGAAAATTGGTGAACTTCCGGATTGGGTCGTTTTTTGCCCTTTGATTGACAAAATAGCTTGCCATAAAGCAGACAGTCAAAAAGTAGAATCGACATTATTTAACGAAGTTTAACTACCTTGTAGCATTACCTATAATTTGGCAATACACAAAACTTTATGAATACAAAAAAAATACTGGAGGCGCCACTCTAGCTCCCCCAGCATTTTCAGAAATACTGCATAAGATAATTATGACCAGTCATCACCGCCAGAGTTATCATCCCAGGATGAACTGTCTGCTACGCCGAAATCTGATCCACCCATATCATTCTGGTTTGAATAACCATTATTAGCCTGAGCGTCATTGATGAAGCCATTACTGCTATGCTCGCCATCGGTAAAATGATGCATCAACGCTTCTCCAGCCACCATGCCAGCACCAAGTGCGGCACCTGTTGCCAAGCTACCCATAAGACCTGAGCCCATTCCACCACCAGCAGTTGGTGCCATCATTGGCGCTGCATTACCTGCATATGGTTGAGGATTAACATTGGGATTACCAGAATAATTATTTGCCGGCATTAAAGGCGGATTGCGACGAGTAATCCATTTTGCAGCGATATAAATGAACGCAATTAAGCCTATCATTAAAAAGATCATTCCCCATGGCGTTCCGCTGTTACTGGAAGACGGGTAGCTTTGATGACTCATTGATTGCGTTGTTGCTTGGCTGCTTGAATGGCTTGAAGATATTTGTGCTTTAAGCTTTTGTAGTGCTTGCGGTTTGGCAAAAGACAATCCTGGCTGTAAGCGCTCAGCCGTATTTAATTCGTCTTGAGCAGCAGCAAATTGGCCTTGCTTTGCCTTTAACTCAGCCTCGACATAATGGGCTTTGGCACTGTTGGGATGGTCGAGAAGTACCTTATCCATCATGGATTGTGCTTCATTAAACTTACCAGCTTCAGCCGCAAGGTAAACCTGATGCATAGATGCATCATCGGCGGCAAAGGCTGGTGCCGTAAAGGAGACTACTAAAGCTAACGCGGTAAAACTTATAAAAGACCTTACTTGCATTGGGCGAACCTTTATATAAAGTAAATAAAGAAAATGAACTAAATAACCAATATCTTCGACTGACAACGGCAATAAAAAGTTTCCACCGACGTCGTCTCCGGCTAATTAAAAATACTGCAGTTTATACTAAGCCTAACATCCTTACAAAAGTCTGACAAATTGCGAATTCCAGATGCTAAACTTAGCGGTTAATAAACATTGTTTATGCAAATGACTCTTGCGTATCATCAAAAAATTCCTGACGCTAGCGGTTTACCTCTTAAAGAACGATGCACTGTCCTCTCAGAAATCGGGGTTGAAGGATCAAATTTCATCTATTTAGGTCGTAATAAATTTGACGATTATTACAATGACAACGGTCACTCCTATACTTACAAGCAGAAACTGAACGAAGTATATCAATGGCGGAATGGTGTCTTTAGCCGCCATCGGGACGCATCGAAAATGAGACCTCTTTCTCAAGAAGAGCTGGATCAGCTAGGCAAAGCGCCATCCGAGGATGGCCTTGTGATGGAGTTTAGAGTTTCCCCGTACATTCAAATACCCAGAGACTAGCCTTGATGACATATTCAATTATCGTGTCTTCAGCGCCGCATCGAATTGTGCAATCGGCACGGGTTTTCCAAACAAATATCCTTGGTAGTGCAAGCAACCATTGTTTAGCAACAAGCTTTGCTGATCTTCCGTCTCCACGCCCTCTGCGATAACGTTCAGGTTCAGCGTATGCGCCATGGCGATAATGGTGCGCACAATCGCCTGATCACTGCTATCAACAGCAATATCGCGCACAAATGATTGATCTATTTTAAGCTGGTATAGCGGCAGGCGCTTGAGGTATTGCAGCGATGAATAGCCTGTGCCGAAATCATCTAATGAAAACCTGATACCCACTTCTTTCAATGCACCCATGGTAGCAATGGTATCGTCAACATTGTCTAACAACATGCTCTCCGTCAACTCCAGCTTCAGTAGCATCGGGTTGATTCCATGACGTTGAACAGCCGCTTGTACTTGAGCCACAAAATCAGCCTGATGGAACTGTTTAGCACTTACGTTAATAGACAGTGTTAGGCGACGAGTGCCTTCATTTTCCTGCCATTCTTTGATCTGCGCACAGGCCGTTTCCAACACCCATTTCCCTATAGGTAGAATTAGTCCGGTCTCTTCGGCCAATGGGATAAAGTGAAACGGAGATACCAATCCGCGTTCAGGGTGTATCCAGCGAATCAAGGCTTCGGCGCCCAATGGATGACCAGAACTATTTACCTGTAATTGGTAATACAAATGGAACTGTTGCTTATCAAGCGCTTTACGCAACTCACGTTCAAGATCGACGCGGGTATGTATAGACTCCTGCATCTGTGGATCGAAGAAACGCAAGGCATTGCGGCCCGACTTTTTCGCCTGGTACATGGCGATGTCGGCTTGCTTCAGAAGTTCCTCTATCTCCGACTTATGGTCGTTGAACAAGGTAATACCGATACTAGCGGTACTATGGTGTTCATGTGAGTCCAGCTGATAAGGTTGATTGAGTGCTATCAGAATTTTATCACCGATAGCTTCGGCCTGTGCTGCCGCCTCAATGTCTTGCTCACTGAGGCCTTCCAGCATCACTACGTATTCATCACCACCCAAACGCGAAACGGAGTCGCCCTCCCGTACGGAGGCCGTCAACCGCTCAGCAGCCTGTTGCAGCAACATGTCCCCAATATCATGACCTAGAGTGTCATTTAACGTTTTGAAATGATCGAGGTCGATAAACAGTAACGCGCCGTCCTTGCCGCTACGCGCACTGGAAGCCAAAGCTTGGCTAAGGCGATCCAGCAACAAGCGCCGGTTAGGTAAGCTGGTGAGTGAATCATATAGAGCAAGGTAATTGCTTTTTTCTTCTGCGGCCATACGCTGACTGATATCAGTACGTATAGAGATATAGCTTTGTGGCTTGCCATCGTTCCCCATATATGGCGCAATGGTAGTATCCACCCAGTAGAAGTGTCCATCCTTGGCACGATTACATACCTCATCATGCCAAACTTCCCCATTGCACACAGTCTGGTACATTTTTTTGAAGAAGCCCTTGGGATGATACCCGGAATTTAGAATGGCGTGATCTTGACCAATCAACTCCTCATGGGAGTAACCACTTATTTCACAAAACTTCTTGTTGGCGTAAGTGATGCGGCCTTGTACATCGGTCACGGCGACAATAGCATGCTTATCCAAAGCAAACTTCTGGTACTTTAGCTCTTCAAGAGATTGCTTGGCCATGCGTTCGCTTAACTGCAAAGCTTCTTGAGCTTCCCTCAGATCAGTAACATCATAAAACCAACCAAGCACTGCCGCATTTTTTTCATATTCCATCAGGATATAGGATGCAATTGCCCACGTTGTTCCACCACCGGGAATGGACAACTCGACCAGCTTGTCTGTCACTGGAACACCTTGATTGAGTTGATAGAGAATATCCTCATAGTCCTGTGCATTGGCGTAATACTGCATAGGATTTTTGCCGGCCACCTGCTCAGGCTCACTATTAATCAACTGAGCGTAACGCTGATTGGAAAACAGTACTCGACCATGCCCTACCGTAGCAATGCGAACGGCGATGGGACTGGTTTCCAGCATATCAAGCAGACGTTCCTGATTCTCGCGCTGTGCATGCTCGGCCAATTTTCTATCAGTCACGTCATAAGCAATACCTACCAGTTCATTTGGCTCACCACTTGGCCCAAAAACAACGTGCATACGATCTGACAACCAGCGTTCCTGGCCGTCGCTGCGAAAAATACGGTATTCGATCTTGGTTTTCCCGGCTTTAAAAATCTGATTAGTTGCCTCCTGCACGCGTTGTTTGTCATCTGGATGAATCATTTTAAACCACAGTTCAGGGTCATCCATAAAGGCTTGCTGCGAAACTCCGTATAATTTTTCTGTGGCTGCGCTGATATGGTACAGCTGAAAGTCCGGCGCCCTGGCCGACCAGATAACCTCATCCAGTGAGTTCAGAATGGTGACAAAATGGCTCTCAGTCTTGCGCAAGGCAGCCTCGGCATTTTTTGCCGCTGAAATATCAGAAAAGATGCAGACGTATTGCGAGGTCTCACCTTTATCATTCTTAACCGCGCTGATAGTCATATGCATAGGATAGACATTACCGTTTTTATGCCTATCCCATATTTCACCGCTCCAAGTGCCTATTTTCAAAATTTCCTGCCACATTGCCGCATAAAAAAGGCTGTCATGATGCCATGACTTCAGAATGCGGATGTTTTTGCCTATCACCTCCTCAGGGCTATATCCAGTTATTTTCTCAAACGCTCTGTTAACGGTAATAATGTTCGCATCAATATCCGTAATCATAATGGCTTCATGTGTTTCAAAAGCAGTAGCTGCAATACGTAATTGATCTTCTTTAAGTTTGTACTCGGTAATATCTTGCACTGTTCCGACGGAACGGATAGGCGCCCCTTCATCATTAAAATATGTCGTACATCGTTCAGTCACCCATTTAATGCGGCCATCACTCATCAAAAGGCGGTGGGTAAGCTCATAAGGTTTTCGCGTTGTCAAAGAACTTGCATAAGCCGAATTCACGGCTTCGCGATCCTGCGGATGAATGGCATTAATGATCCGTCCATAAGTGGGTACAAGCTGATTCCGGTCGATTTCAAACAACATAAAAACCTCATCAGACCAGACCAACTCTTCCGTCATGAGATTCAGCTCCCAACTCCCAAGCTGGGAAATATGCTGAACTTCTTTTAGACGTGCTTCCCCCTCATGCAAGCTACTTTCTCGCTGTTTCACACCGGTAACATAGGTAGACAGAGACATCCCGACCCCAGATAAAATCAGCATATACAGCCAATAGTTTTCAAGATTAGCTTTGGCAATATCCTGACCGAATGCACCTATACCGTGATAGGCACCGGACAATGCCTGGATTGCAATCATCAGCACAACAAGAGTAACCCAGCGAATATCTAAACGTATTGCTACCCAGGCAATAAAAAGAAATAGCACATGAGCTTTTGGGGTATCACTGAGAGATTCGTTAAACCAGCCAAGAAAAACGATTTGTCCGGCAACAAACGTCATGCCTAGCAGTAGCAGCCGTTCAAGGCGCTGCTTGCTTGTAAGCTGTGCCGACTTCGTTTGCAACCACGCCAACACCACAGGTGTAACCAGCACAACGCCGAGCGCATCGCCCATCCACCACTGAAATACGTTTTTAAAATAATCGGCACTGGTGATAAAGTTAGCCAGTAGTAATGATAATGACCCAATGATTGCGCCAGCGACACTTGCAACCGCCCCTCCCAATACAATCAACCGCAGGTAATCCGGTAATGTGCGCAAAAATAGGATGGAGCGATCATGACGCGTAAGCAGCCAAGCGCCGAATAGCGGCTCCAAAACATTAGCCAAGGTGATGCCGCCCACAGCCCAGAGTGAGTCATCTAGCAGTGCATTAAGTAGCAAGGAGCCAATAAAAATTCCCCATAGATAACGCCTGCCGCCAACGAGCAGTGCTGCTAACGCCAAACCACTGCCTGGCCAGATAATGCTCACAATGCCATTACTGCTAAATGTGAGTTGGAAAATCAGTCCAAAAGACAGGTAGAGTGTGGCAACAAGAAGCTGTTTCAGCCAGATGCTGAGGATATTTTGATTAATCTGCATAGTATTATTTGATTGGAATATTAGTGTGTTGCAATGTGCTTATCAAAATAGGATCAGCACCGACGACGCAGTTACGGCCAGTTATGTTTGGCCACATAAAGTAGAGCACCAGCATGCGGAAAAACAGCATCTATGACCTCTCCGGTCATGTGCTAAGCGACACCATTTTGTGTAAAACATTTCCTGGAGACTTACTCAGTATAGCCGCATAATCTAGCAATTTAATCCCTGCAATCTCGTCATATACACGACGAAAATTTTCTGGTGTTAGTGGTATCTGGCTTTTGCAAAGCTGCATTAATGCCTGGCGAACAAGCGCTAGTGGTGTCATTATTTGATCCATGTATTGTCTAACAGGCAATCTAAAAATTGTGTGTATACATTAGCAAATGCATGGCATAAGAATGCCATTCAATCGACCATTCTAATTTAGAGATTAACGGGATAATTAGACTTCACCATCTGTTTTAAATATGTTTATACATAAGAAAATTTAAAGTTAAATATGTAATGGATGCCTGATTCTGGCGTGTTAACTTGATGCTGGCGCATTGGTTAAAATTGTCACCATGATCTAGCGCTATTCCTGAAGTCGTTTAGTCAGTTTTTTGTCATTATTTACAGCGTAGGTTTTAATTCAGCAATGAATGAAATTAATGAAGTGTTATCCATTGTTTTCGATATAATTCGTGGGATTATCACCTGGGCAATCTTAATTCATGAATATACATAGAGTACTTTCACATAACATTTTTCCAGATGACATTTAACTAATGAATTTACCGGTAATGGGCATACAAAGTGTACTCATGTCTTTTTCTGAGATGTATCAACAGCCGTGGCTAGATAATGTGCTGGGAGGCGTTTGCTTTGTTGAGCCAATTACAGACAGGCTCAATGTGAATGAAGTAAAAATCCCGATAGCTAAGTTACATGCGCCTATTCTCGCTAATGCAGATCTCAATAATACAGATGCATCCTGCGAGATATGGTTAAGCAATCAAGCCATGTCATCGGGCAACTCATTAAGCGTTGCTGATCAAGGCACTATTCAATACAGATTTAATGATGAATTTCTTTTTGGCGTTATTAACCTAGCTGAGCCAGTATCATTAAAAAATGGTACGGATATAGCGCCATTACAACATGCTAGCGAATGCGCCTATCGCGAGATATTTGCGCTCATGGAAAAACTTGGTTATCGCCATATTTACCGATTCTGGAACTACATGGCTGACATCAACGGCATCAGCCATGGACTGGAGCGTTATCGTCAGTTTAATGTGGGCCGTAAAGATGCGTTCTTAGCTTACAGCGGTGAGATAGGCAATCAGTTACCTGCCGCCTGTGCTTTGGGTCTGGCCGACGGGCCTCTAACCATCGCTTTTCTGCTTGGACGTCAGGCCGCAACAGCTGTTGAAAATCCAAGGCAAGTCAGTGCCTATGAATATCCTGAAGAATATGGGCCGCGCACACCAAGTTTTTCGCGTGCGACTTTATTGCGCACCGGGCAAAACGCGCTCTTATTCATCTCCGGTACAGCCAGCATCGTTGGTCATGCCACGCTGCATCCGTTAGATGTAACAGCACAGACTAGAGAAACTCTGGCGAATCTGGATGCTGTGATTGCCGAGGCCAATCGCATGCTAGGTGAGCAGAAGTTTGATTTGCACAATATCCACTTCAGGGTTTATGTGCGTCATGCCGCAGATTTATCGTTGGTACAGCATGAAATGCAACGACATATAGGCGGCAGAATAAAAGCGGTTTTCATACAAGCCGATATATGTCGGCAGGAGTTGCTGCTGGAAATTGAAGCGACTGCCAGCCATATATCAGAACTCGCAGGTGCTGAATGAAGATGAAACCTGTACAGGCGATATTGCTCACGGTATATGACTATCTGGTGCTATATCTTGGATTGCTTTGGTTAGGTTTTCTGAGTCTGGGCTGGACCTTGGTGGCAACCCTGCTTTATCCATTATTATCTGAGCGCTATGCGATTCGTTTAGGCCGCTATGCCATCATGATTTCTTTCCGCGCTTATCTTGCCAGCTTAAGTCTCTCACGCCGCTGTAGTTTTGATTTAACTGAACTGGATATATTACGCGGTGAAGCACCACTGATCATCGCGCCCAATCATCCGAGCCTGCTAGACGCAGTCATGATCATTTCACGTTTTCCTAATGTGGCTTGCGTGATGAAAGCAGAGTTGATGAATAATATTTTTCTTGGTGCTGGTGCCCGTTTAGCGCGCTATATACGCAATGAGCCTATACGCCACATGGTCATGCAGGCCAGTGAAGATTTTAAAACGGGCAGCCATCTACTGCTGTTTCCGGAAGGCACCCGTACGGTACGCCAGCCGATCAATGCGTTGAAAGGCAGTATCGCCCTGATTGCGCTACAGGCACACGTGCCAGTACAGACAGTATTGATAGAAACCAACTCACCTTATCTAAGCAAGGGCTGGCCTCTATTTCGCAAACCGGTGATGCCAGTCAGCTACAAGATAAAACTGGGTAAGCGTTTCGACCCGCCGGAAAATACCCACGAATTCATGACAGAACTTGAAGATTATTTTTTGCATGCGTTAAAACCTTCATTACAAAAAGTACCTTCGCAAGAAGCTATTTTTTCTACAACTACGATGCAAATTTCCACGGAAATTGCTACGCAAATTACTACGCAAAATGAAGCCAGACATAGCCTTAACCCACATGGAACATCCCTGTCATGACCACTGCTTCTACCAGCCATATTGTTCTCATCCCCAGCTACAATCCTGGCATTAAGGTATATGACACCGTGCGTAGCGCCCGTCAGTACTGGAATCCGGTATGGGTAGTGATTGACGGCAGTACAGATGGCTCGGAGGTGGCTTTACAAGCCATGGCAGCAGAAGACCCGGGCTTACGCGTCATCCATTTGCCGCAGAACAAGGGTAAAGGCACCGCCGTATTACACGGGCTGAATCTGGCAGCCGCAGAAGGCTACACACATGCGCTGACCATGGATTCAGACGGGCAGCATCCGCCAGACCTGATTCCCGTCTTCATGGCTGAGTCTATCCGGCAACCAGGTGCCATGGTGCTGGGCATGCCGATATTTGATGCCAGCGCGCCGAATATAAGGGTGCAAGGACGAAAAATATCCAACTGGTGGGCCAACGTGGAAACCTTGTGGGCAGGGATCGGCGATTCACTGTTCGGTTTTCGCGTTTACCCTATCGACCCGTTAAGAAAGATCATGCGCTTCCAACCGTGGATGCGCCATTTCGATTTTGACCCGGAAGCAGCAATCAGGCTAAGCTGGCGCGGCGTAAAAGTAGTGAATCTACCAGCACCAGTGCGTTATTTCAGCACCGATGAAGGCGGCGTTTCGCACTTTCGTTACCTGCGCGACAATATATTGCTGACATGGATGTATACACGGCTGTTTATCGGCTTTGTACTGCGCTTGCCGATGTTGTTGGCGCGGCGTCTGCTAGGCTTATTTAACAATTAATATAACGTCGTTAAGAACTGCTTTCAGTGGTGGAGACATTCAGGAACATCTGGATTGTTAATTAACTTGAGGGGCGAAGACACTCTTCATACTAGTACGTAACAATGCTGCAATTTTGGTGTTTCCAGCCTTTTCTGCTAAAGATAAAGCGTTTTCTCCGTTTCGGGTCAGTGCGTAAACATCGGCACCTCTTTCGATCAGTAACTCTGCAATCCCAGCCACGCCCCCAGACAGTGAAAGAAGTAGCGGCGTATTACCGAGCCTGTCGCGAACGTTAATGTTGGCTCCTTTTTTAATTAGCATTTCTGCGATTTCTTTGTAACCTCGTGTTGATTTTCCGCAGGCCAACAAAAGAGGAGTTAATCCCATCCGGTCTCTGGCATTCACATCCGCCCCTGCATTTATCAGTATATGCCCGATGACGGTATAACCTTTCTTCATTGCGATCAGAATTGCTGGGGTTCCCTGAGCATCCTCAGTGTGGATATTAAAGCCGGAACGCACGAAGAGATCAATCAGTTCTTTCTCGCCATCTAATAGTGCTTTTAAAAACTGATCCTTGTTAACGCTGACACCTCGGCGCTCTAGTTCGCCGATAGCATCGGCCTTGCGTTCAGCATCACGTAACGTCACCGATTCACGGAAATCCCTCAACCGCAAAATGTCATCCATCACCGACTTTGAAAACCCTTGGCGACCTCCACGCTTATCAATCATCAGCTCACTGAAATAATCATCGATCTCCGGGTAGTCCCATAACAGCTCTATCTTTACCAGAATGCGATCAAATCGCTCTTCCAGATGGAATGGATACCGATCTCCCAGACTTTCAAATAATGGATGCTTCATGTGGCAACCTCGACATTTCCGCAAAAAATATAGTAAGGTACATGTGCAGTGAACAAATCAATCTGACAAATATTTTTGGAAAATCCCTAATAATTAAGTATGTTCGCAACGTTGCAAATATACATATATAGAAAGTATACGGGCAAGTAAGTTCAGTTTATTACAGAGTCTGTATGGAATTTCGCCGTAGTAACCTTGAGTAAGGTAGTTAAATCGATAAGCGTCATCTTTGGCTAAGGAACGACTGTTGCTGAGTAACTGCTTCGTAACAGTACAGTTTTTCTTAAGCAATTACAGCGTCCTGTAAGCTGTATGCCATGATAAATGAGTATTCGCGGCCATGAGCAGTCATTTACTTAATAGTTAATTCCCTATAAATCCAGTTCTTCAATTACAATTAAATCAGTCATGTTGCGGCTCTATATTAACATTCCAATATAGTGCCGCAGGGACAACAAAACCAAGAGAAGACAAGGGTTTCCAGCCATGTACCATGAAATTACAATTATCAATATAGAGACCCTTGGGTCTCTATATTAACTGTTAGAGTGCAAATGGACGCAGAGAATACTCATCAAGTATTTGAATGGTTGTGGTCATCGGGACAACTATCAGCAAATGATATTGCTAAGTTACCTGCGCTAGGTATTGAGGCCGTAATTAACCTAGCATTACCCACTTCATCTAATGCCTTAGTCGGCGAGGCTGAGTTAGTCACAGGTCAAGGGCTAACTTACATTCACATCCCAGTTCAATGGGAAAAACCAAATCCAGAACAATTCTTTGAGTTTGCTGGGGTCTTGCAAGCTTTTTCTGGTCGCAAAATCTGGGTACATTGTGCTAAAAACATGCGTGTTTCTACGTTCATTTACCTATTCCGAAAATTGGTTCTAGGTGAAAGTGAAGAGACTGCGTTTTTCCCAATGCAAGCGGTATGGTGCCCAAATGAAACTTGGCAGTCATTTATTAGTCAAGTTTGTAAAATGCACTCTAACCCATCATTCAAGCGGGACGCTGCGGCGCCCCTTAATTCAACGATAGTCATAACAAATCTTATGCCCTCGCTTAAGCCCCCAACCACCCTTGAAAAACTAGCTGGCAGCCTCTCAGCCGAAGCGGCTCTTACTACCATTGCGGTAGCAACGGGCACTCCAATTGCGGCACTTCTTCCTATCCTCGGAAAATCTCTTGCCGCAAATCGACAGAAGGAGCGAGTTGAGGCAACGTTACGAGAGATGAACAGCATTCTGGCAAGACATGAAGCTCAGCTGGAAAATCTCACCGACCAACAATACACATTCATTAATGAAGCTGTTCTCGCTCTGTTACATACGACAAACGTAAGCAAGATGAAACTTCTGAGAGACGTAGTACAGAACAGTCTATCGGCTTCTGAGCTTCCTGACCAAGAGGCCGTTTTTCTGAGTCGAATCATCCGAGATATATCTACTGAAGAAGCGCAGTTCCTCCTAGCAAACTTTTTTTACCAACGAATATGGTTAAGCGAGCTCGAACCTGGAGATAACAGTCTGCCAACTTTGCCTGTTAAACCAGCTACGCTTGACGGACAATCAGTATTAGGGCTGCTAACGCTTGGACTAGTTGCGAATGCTGAGCCGACTTTTGATGACATGGGACTTTTAAAGTTCACACCAATGGCGGCAAAACTAATTGCCCTACTGAGGGAGCCAAATGCCTAACCCATCCATCAAGCGGGACGCCTAACGGCGCCCCTTAATTCAGACGCTGGGCATCTTCAAAGATTAATACTACCTTTCAAATTAATTTCGAATTTATCAAAAAGCATGAGAAGAGCCTCTCTATCATTGCTAACCAATATCTAAAGGATCCGCTGATGAATCAATTACTTCTTGCTATGCTGTTAATTTATACCATTGATAGTCAGCTAGTGAGTGCGGATACCCTCCCCTTAAACTCAGCTGCGATTAGCACTTCAGATGCGGCCTCAAAGCTCAGATTGGAGGTTCGGCCCGCTGATTTAGCTAGTCCTGAACAAGCACTCATGGATGCGGCAGATCGAGGTGATGTTGAAGCTCAGGTTAAACTTGGACGCTCCTATCTGTTAGGTAGCAGTGGCTATCTTGATTACACTGAGGCGGCTAAGTGGTTCAAGCTGGCTGCTATTCAGGGTAACGCGCAGGCTCAAGAGCACCTGGGCTCCATGTACGCTGAAGGGCTAGGTGTTTTGCACAACAAGATTCGTGCAGCAGCCTTGCTCACACTCAGTGCTGAGTCAGGCCGCGCATCTGCAAGCTTGGCGCTGGATGATATGTCGAAGGGCATGACAGCTCAGCAACTTATCACTGCTCGTAAAATGGCTCATGATTGTAAAAAAGCTAAATTCAAGGGGTGCTTTTAGCTAATTGTCATTACGGCATACGGCTTTCACCGATTATGATGGTTGGCTGGTTTTGGTCAACTTTTGACAGTAAGCTTTCACCGTTAAATTTCAACTTTAGACTCATTTAAAATTGTATGTTAAAGTTTTATTTCTGCGCCCATTAAGCATGGATCATGTTCAAAAAGTCATTTACTTAGAAGTGACTTTGAGGCGCTTTAACCACTTAACCAGAATTAATTCTTTAAAATTGTTTCAAGAACTTCATCGCTTTTATGTCTTCAGTCACGCCTTTTCCACAACGCACTAACGCAGCACAAACTCCACTACCTGTTGATTGGTATATAAGCCCTGAGATTTACGCGGCAGAACAACAACTCCTGTTTTCTAAAGCGCCTAAATATGTGGGTCACCAGCTTATGGTGCCTAATAAGGGCGATTTTCACGCACTTGACTGGATGGGTAACGCGAAAGCTTTGGTGAATCGAAACAATGAGATTTCACTATTAAGCAATGTTTGCCGCCACCGCCAAGCCATTATGCTAAAGGAGCGCGGTAATACAAAAAATATTGTATGTCCACTGCATCGCTGGACCTATGATTTAGATGGCGCCATACTAGGCGCGCCACGCTTTGAAAACAAACCGTGTTTGAATTTATATAAAACGGCACTAAAAAACTGGCAAGGCCTATTATTTGAGCAGCCTCATGATATTGTCAGAGAGCTTGACTCTCTTGGTTGCAAGCAAGACTTTGATTTCACAAACTACAATTTTGACAATGTTATTGTTGAACATTACGACTTCAACTGGAAAACTTTTATTGAAGCCTATTTGGAAGATTATCATGTGGGCCCGTTTCATCCAGGACTAAACCAGTTTGTTGACTGCAATAATTTACACTGGAATTTTGGCAACAATTTTAGCGTTCAAACGGTGGGTTACCGTCCCATGCCAGCAAAACATTTATCGCATACCTATAAGAATTGGCAACAAGTGGTGACGCAATACCACGGCGCTCACTCGCCAAAACATGGCGCGATTTGGTTTGTATATTACCCATATCTAATGATTGAGTGGTATCCCAGCGCATTGGTAGTTTCACACTTAATACCGACCGGTGTTGATACTTGCAGCAATGTCGTAGAGTTTTACTACCCGGAAGATATTGCCTTGTTTGAGCGCGAATACGTTAAAGCCCAGCAAGCAGCTTATATAGAAACTGCAATCGAGGATAAAGAAATCTGCCAACGAATGCATGATGGCCGGAAAGCCTTGTATGCACAGGGCATTGAGGAAAGCGGCCCTTACCAGCAGCCGCTAGAAGCTGGCTTAGAGCATTTTCATTTGTGGTATCGCAGGCAGATGCAACAACATCTATAGCTAATCATCGGTGACTGCTTTTAGACAATGCAATTTCTCAGGCATACCAATAACGGCTTGGATAAGCACATTGCAATGACATATGAGTAACTTCAGCCCAAAGCAGTCGTTTTCCAAACTATTTTTCAACAAATGCGCGCTCAATCACGTATTCACCTGGGTCGCCAATGCGAAGAGATACTTTAAAGCCTAAGTTATCCAGTAAGGTTTCTGTATCAGCCAGCATTTGAGGGCTGCCGCAGATCATGGCTCTATCGTCAGCTGGGTTTAACGGAGGCAGCCCAATATCTTCGAATAGTTTTCCTGAGTTGATCAGGTCTGTCAGACGGCCTTGGTTGCGAAACGGCTCTCTGGTGACTGTTGGGTAGTAAATCAGTTTATTGCGGACTTCTTCACCAAAAAATTCATTGTCAGGCAACTCCTTTTCAATGAAGTCCGCATATGCAAGTTCACTGACATAACGCACACCATGTATCAAGACGATTTTTTCAAAGCGATCATAAACTTCAATGTCTTGAATCAGGCTCATGAATGGCGCCAAGCCAGTGCCTGTCGATAATAAATAAAGATTCTTGGCCGGCTTTAAATCATGAATCACCAATGTGCCTGTAGGCTTTTTACTTACCAACAACTCATCACCTACTTGCAGATGCTGCAGGCGTGACGTTAATGGGCCGTTGGGAACCTTAATGCTAAAGAACTCAAGATGCTCTTCATAATTTGGGCTGGCAATACTGTATGCACGCGTCAGTGGCCGGCCATCCACTTCAAGTCCGATCATGACGAACTGCCCATTCTCAAAGCGTAATCCTGGATCACGCGTAGTCTTAAAACTGAACAGGTTGTCGTTCCAATGGTGAACGCTCAAGACGCGTTCAGAGGCATATTTACTCATGAGTTGCTTTCTTCTTTTAGTTATTGAATGGCCGCAGTAAGCGCAGGAATGGCTTCAAACAAATCTGCCACTAATCCATAGTCAGCGATTTGGAAAATAGGCGCATCTGGATCTTGATTAATCGCAACCACAATCCTGCTGTCTTTCATGCCATAGGTATGTTGTACGGCGCCGGATACGCCGACTGCAATATACAGTTCAGGTGCCACGACAATGCCCGTTTGTCCAACCTGTATGTCATTCGGTGCAAATCCTGCGTCCACAGCAGCGCGTGTAGCGCCTAATGCTGCGCCAAGTTTGGACGCTAATGGCGACAATACTTGCTCAAACCTCTCCGCACTGCCTAAAGATCTACCGCCAGAGATGACGACTTTCGCTGAGCTCAATGCTGGCCGGTCTGATTGGCTGCGAACCTCGGATAACCAGCGAGTTTTAGCAAAAGCTGTTGGCACTTCAACGCTAATAATTTCAGCATTGCCATCTAGGCTTGCAGCAGAAAAATTGCTGCCATGCACAGTCAGTACTTGAACGACATCTGTGCTTTGAATAGTGGTGAGGATGTTTCCGGCATAAATCGAGCGAACATAAGTATTGTTCGCCTTAATTTCCAACACATCAGAGATTATTGCCACATCAAGCAGTGCGGCCAAACGTGGCAATGCATTGCGACTAAAAGATGTGTGCGCAGCTAGAATTACGTCATAACTATCACTAATCAAAACGATCAAGCTGGCCACATCTTCTGCCAATGGATGCGCTAGATGGGATGCGTTTGCGTGGATAACACGTTCGACACCATGAATGGATGCAGCGCTTTGTGCGATAGCATCTGAGCCATTGCCTACGATTAGCAAATGAATAGGTGAACTCCAGAATTGTGCCGCAGTCACGGCTTGCCGCACTGATGGACTTAGTTGATTACCGTCATGTTCGGCCAGGATTAAAATTGTCATACTAATATTCCCTCTAATATTCCTTCATGTGCACGTAATTTATTGAGTAGTTCCTCGATGCTGCCGACCTTAATGCCTGCTTTTCTGGCAACAGGCTCGCTTACCTGTATTAATTTAAGGCGTGGCTCTAGTTCAATATCAAATTCAGATGCGTTTATCGTTTCGATAGGTTTTTTCCTGGCCATCATTAAATTTGGCAACTTCACAAAACGCGGCTCGTTCAAGCGTAAATCAGCAGTGATCACAGCTGGCAGTGTGAGTGCAAGTGTCTCTGTGCCGCCATCCACTTCACGCGTTACCACGACCTCATTTCCTTCAACTTGTAATGTTGAGGCAAAGGTTCCTTGCGGATAATCCAAAAGTGCAGCCAGCATTTGCCCTGCCTGACCGGCATCATCGTCAATCGCTTGTTTACCAAGGATGGTAATATCTGGCTGCTCGCGGCTAACGATAGCCTTTAATAGTTTAGCGACACCTAATGGCTGTAAGTCCGCATCGGTTTCCAAGAGAATGGCACGGTCTGCACCCATTGCTAATGAGTGCCGTAGTACATCCTGATTGACTGCTGTGCCAAGGGAAACAACCACAACTTCAGAGGCCAGACCTTTCTCTTTTAGGCGTAGTGCTTCTTCAACGGCATTCTCATCAAATGGATTGATTCCCATTTTGACACCGCCGATATCCACATCAGAGCCATCTGATTTGATGCGTACTTTAATGTTGTAATCTACTACCCGTTTGACTGCGACTAATATTTTCATGACAGTTTCCTTTGCAATTGCTGTACATTGTATAGACGCGTACAATATATGTTAAATGGATTATAGCGATTATATATATCTATAAAACAGATATGAGGCATATGAAATACAGCTTACGACAACTTGAAATTTTTGTAGCTATCAGCCGCACTGAGAGCGTAACGCGTGCAGCAGATGAGTTGTCTTTATCGCAATCGGCCACCAGTACCGCCTTAGGTGAGTTTGAGCGCCAGTTTGACTTGCAGCTTTTTGATCGTATTGGAAAGTCATTACGCATTAATGAGACAGGTCGGCAATTACTGCCACGTGCGGTAGAGCTGCTCGACCGAGCCCATGAAATTGAAGCTTTACTTCAAGGCCATGCGGGCTTTGGTTATATGAAGATTGGCGCGACGCTCACTGTTGGAAATTACCTAGCCACCATATTAGTGGCAAGATTCTTACAGGAGCATCCTGAAAGCCGCATCCAATTGCAGGTACATAACACCAGCACAATAGTGCAACAGATAGTGAATCACGAATTAGATCTCGGCCTGATTGAAGGTGACAGCCATCATCCTGATATTGAAGTTCAGCCTTGGATCGCTGATGAGCTTATAGTCTTTAGTGCACCGGATCACCCATTGGCGAAGCTAGGAAACATTTCAATCGAACAGCTTTTACAAGAGCCATGGATCCTGCGGGAAAAGGGCTCAGGCACACGTGAGACCTTTGACCGGGCCTTACGAAACAATCATGCAAAGTTAAACATCAGGCTTGAACTTGAACACACAGAAGCGATTAAGCGGGCTGTTGAGTCAGGGCTGGGCATAGGCTGCATATCGCGTTTAGCACTCAAAGATGCTTTTCGTCGTGGAAGCTTGGTGCCCCTTGCCACCCCTGAACTAAACTTAGGTCGCTATTTTTATTTTCTATGGCATAAGCAGAAATACCAAACTACCAGTATGCGTGAGTTTATAGCCTTATGTAAAGCGATGACGGCAGGCGTAACGCGAAGCGATCTAGTCAACCTACCCGATATTGCATAAAAAAACAGCGAAAGGACAATGATGCAACGTGATGTGATGAATTACGATATTTTGATTGTAGGCGCAGGTCCATCAGGCCTTGCTGCGGCAATCAGGCTCAAGCAGCTTGCTAATGAAACAGGTAAAGAACTCTCTGTTTGTGTACTGGAAAAAGGTGCAGAAGTCGGCGCACATATACTTTCTGGCGCAGTGATAGATCCGATTGCTTTAGAGGAGCTCATTCCAGATTGGCGTAAGAAAGGTGCGCCACTCAATACACCTGTAAGTGAAGATGAGTTTTTGATATTAGGCGAAATTAAGTCTTGGTCTATTCCACACTGGTTGATGCCGCCACTGATGAGCAACCAAGGTAATTTCATTGTGAGCCTCGGCGATATATGTCGTTGGCTGGGTGAGCAGGCAGAAAGTTTGGGAGTAGAGATTTATGCAGGTTTTGCGGCACAAGAGATGCTCTATGATGAGCATCAGCAAGTAACAGGCATCATTACTGGCGACATGGGGCGAGATTCGCTTGGTGAACCTACAGCACAGTTCACGTCCGGCATCGAAATTAGAGCGCAATATACGCTAATTGCAGAAGGTGCACGTGGATCATTGACGCGTGAATTGGAAAACCGTTTTGATTTACGAAAGAACTCATCTCCACAAAAGTATGGATTAGGGTTTAAGGAAGTCTGGCGCGTGCCTGCTGAACAGCACCGTTCCGGCTTAGTTCAGCATAGTCTTGGTTGGCCATTAGATAAAGATACTGGCGGTGGTTCTTTCACCTATCACTACGGTGAGCAGCTGGTTTCAATCGGGTTTGTAGTTCATCTAGATTATGCTAATCCACATTTATCACCTTACGATGAATTCCAACGATTCAAGACGCATCCTGAAATGCAGGCGCTACTTCAAGGCGGTAAACGATTAAGTTATGGCGCAAGGGCCATTAGCGAAGGTGGGCTTCAGTCCTGGCCTGAATTGATATTTCCAGGTGGTGCACTGATCGGTTGCAGCGCAGGTATGGTGAATGTGCCGCGTATCAAAGGCAGTCATAACGCCATGAAGTCTGGCATGCTGGCGGCAGAGGCTGTATTTGATGCGTTAAATAAAGCAGCGAGTTACGGCCAGTCAGCGCAATCACGATTGCTGCACGCCTATCCAAAAGCATTACAAGAGTCATGGGTCTGGCAAGACCTGCATGCTGTGCGTAATGTAAAACCATGGCTCTCAAGGTTTGGCAGCTATGGTGGAACATTGCTTGGCGGTATGGAAATGTGGCTGGCCGCGCTTAATCTGCGTTTACCGTGGACCTTGCAACACAAAAAAGCCGATCATGATTGCACCAGACCTGCGGTTGAGATGCCTGCTATTACATATCCAAAGCCAGATGGAATCTACAGTTTCGATAAACTAAATTCTATAAGTCTGAGTAATATTTCACATGATGCTAATCAGCCATGCCATCTACATCTGCTGGATAAAACGGTACCCATCAATATCAATCTTGCTAAATATGACGCTCCTGAGCAACGCTATTGTCCAGCAGGCGTGTATGAAATTGTGAAAACTCACGAATCAACCTATTTACAGATCAATGCTCAGAATTGCATCCACTGCAAAACCTGCGATATTAAAGACCCTACCCAGAACATCGTGTGGACACCACCCGAAGGCGGAAGTGGTCCCACTTACTCTGGAATGTAAGATGGACTGTTAGATTGACAGCATGATATGTAAAGCATAGTGTTAAAAAAACTACGGAAGTTAACATCCTGAATCGGGATAAGGAAGAACAGATGAATGACGAAACTAAGCTATGTCCGGTATGTGGAGAAAGCATCAAGATGGCGGCGATCAAGTGCCGGTTCTGTAATACTGATTTGCTTGCCTTTTCAGAAGCGAAAGATGCCGAAACTGAAAAATCCTTTTTTACAGGCCATCCTGCCGTTATAAACAATTTTTGGCAATGGCTGGCAGTTTTCTTTACGCTCGGTATCGCTTATATCTACTACTGGATTCGGAGCGTCTCTATAAACTACGAGATAACCACGCAGCGAGTCAGAATTGAACGAGGCATCCTGTCCAAAGACAAAGAAAATATCGAGTTGTTTCGTATTGATCATTTCGAGCTGCAAAAACCTTTGGGAATGAGACTTGTCGGTCAATGTATCCTTCACCTACGCTCGTCGGATACTAGTTTTCCATCTGTGACACTACAGGGAATTCCGAATTTGGAATCTCTGGCCGATACGTTGCGAGAATGTTCGCTGCGGGAACGTACGAGAAGGCATGTGACTACATTCGTCCAAGCTTAGGTTAGCCGCTATTTGCTTCATTCAAAGCTTCGCCATTTGATTACGGCAACCCAATCGCTTGCCCATCCATTAAAAAAGTCATCCGTAGCCTTGCGCAGACACCACTTTCTTACTAGCTAGCATGATGTGCTGACAGCTTATTAATGACCATGTTACACTCTCAAAAAAACTAATAAAAAACTACGATCAAAAAAATCTATAAGCGCCATTAAGGGGACGTTGCGTTGATGCGCTTTGCAGTTTATTTATCAGTAATACTGATGCTGACCGCTGGTCAAGCAATGGGCGCTGAAAAGGATACAACCGAACTGGTTGACCTGACCCATACACCTTTCGAGCAATTGCTAGACATGGAGTACGTATCAGCAGCCAAGATTGCTAACCATATCAGCGATGCGAACACTGCCGTGTCTATTGTGACCGCAGAAGATATACGCGCTTATGGCTACCGCAGTGTGGCTGAAATCGTCAACAGTATGCGCGGCCTCTACACTCCCTACGACCGCAGTATATGGTATATAGGTGGACGTGGGTTTGGCCATTCCGGTGACTATGTCGGCCGTATTCTGCTGATGATTGACGGTTATGCGACCAACGACAATATCTACGATGAAGCCTATATCGGTAATGACGGCTTACTTGATACCGAACTAATTCAGCGCGTGGAATATGTACCCGGCTCAGGTTCAGCCATCTACGGCAATAATGCTTTTTTCGGCATCATCAACATCATCACCAAAAAAGGTCGTGATTTTGATGGCACACAAGTCGCGGGCGAATTAGCTAGTTATGGCGGCAAAAAAGGCCGCATCACCTATGGCAAGCAGCTGGAGAATGGTGCCGATCTGTTGCTGTCCGCTTCCATGCTCCATAATGATGGGCAAGACTTATTTTTCCCGGAGTTCAATAGTCTTGCTGCTGACCCGAATGTTGCTGTTAATCACGGTGTGGCCAGTCATTTAGATTTCGAGCGTAGTCCGCGCCTATTCGGCAAGTTACAGTTCGAAGGCGTCACCATCGAAGGCGGCTATGTTTCACGTCGCCATGCCAATCCGACTGGCGCTTACGGCACGGTATTTAACGCACTGACTTGGGATTGGGACACCAATGGCTTTGTCAGTATCAAGTCGGACAATATCCTCGGCCCACATCTCAAATCATCCAGCCATGTCTATTACGGCTATTACCTGGACCGTACTGCACTGACCGTCCCGACACTAGGCCTGCTGCACGAGCATAACCGAGGCCAATGGGCGGGAGGAGATATTAAGTTTGTTGGTGAGTGGTTTGATCACCATAAATTAGTGCTCGGTGCGGAATACCGCGACGACTTCGAAGTTAGTTTCCGCAATTACTTTGGCGCCTCGGATTACAGTCGCACCACCGCCAGCCTCTATGCACAGGACGAATATAGCGTCACCGACCATCTGAAACTCAATGTCGGCGGACGCATTGAGCAGTCCACCGGACTTGGCTCTAACGTGAGTCCGCGAGCTGCGCTAATCTACACACCATTCGACCCCACCACCATCAAGCTTTCTTACAGTTCAGCTTTCCGCCGCCCAGCTGCATATGAGCAGTTCTACCACGACAACTCGCAGGCCGTAAACCCTGCGCTAGGCCCGGAATTTATTACATCGACTGAACTGACCATACAACAGCAGTTTTCAAGCCATATACGTATGGTAGGCTCGCTTTACCACTATAAAACACGCGACTTGATCACTAGCGTAACTTTGCCCTCTGGATTAAACCAGAATATCAACTGTGGCAGTGGGCACACTAATGGTCTTGAACTGGAGCTGGTACGACTCTGGGATAACGGCGTACATATGCGTGGTAGCTATGCAAAGCAGTTATCCACTAATCCAGATGGTCTACGCATGGTGAATGCGCCAGAGAACTTAGGCAAATTCAACTTAACCTTCCCCATGCTGCAAAATGCGGTACGCACCGGCTTGGAATTACAATATACCAGTTCGCGTTACACTGAAACTCGTCACGAAGCCGGGGGCTACACCCTGACCAATCTGACCTTTAGCTCTGAGAAACCGGTTTTCGGATTAAACGCGTCGTTCAGTGTGCGCAACCTGTTCGATCGTCGTTATGTAACCGTCGCATCTGCTGGCATGGTGCAGGACACGCTGCAAATGGATGGCCGTAATCTATGGCTTCAAATGGACTACACATTCAAATGAAGCCGGTGTTCAGCATTTACGATCGCTTTTTCACCACGCTGCTCGGTTTACTAGTTGCGACGACTAGCTACGCCGACCCGGCACAAGAATATAAAATGAAGACGGCCTTTCTCTATAATTTTATACAACTTACGGAATGGCCTAAAACGACTGACACCCCGCTACGCCTTTGCATTTTTGAACAAGATCCAATTAGCGAAGCACTCCAGGGGCTTGAGGGTGTTGAAGCTAGTGGTCGACGCATTAAAGTCATCCACCTCACTAGCATTGACGCTGCCAATACCTGCGAAACCCTTTACCTTGGCGAGCCTGAGCCTGACGTTATAAAAAATATCCTTAGCAAACTAGGTGAATCACCTGTGCTCACGATTAGCGACAACATGGATCTGGCAAAATCCGGCGTGATGATCACTATGTATCCCGAGAGTCGACGTTTAGTCTTCAGGGTTAATATAGCGTCTACGAAACACGCTCACCTCACATTAAGTTCCAGACTGTTACAGCTGGCAAGGCACGTAGACTGACATGTTAAACCTAAGAATGCAGCACGCTCCTATCAAAACCAAGCTAACGACAATCGGTTTGGTCGCCATCCTCTCGGCGATGCTGGTGATGCTAGTTGTGATGATGACTTACGAGTATTACTTCTTCCGCTACAATCAGGCCGCTGAACTCACGGTACAGTCGCACATTATCAGTGACAATAGCGCCGTCGCTTTAGCATTTAGTGACCCAGTTGTGGCAAAGGAAGTGCTCTCGGCCTTACACACCTCGCCCAGTATAGACCGCGCTGGGATTTTTCTGCAGAATGGTGCGCTACTCGCTGCTTACAATAAAAAGAATAGCAGCCTTAGGACAACACTGCAGCGGCCAGCGTGGTATGGCACTCAATTTACCTTGTCAAACATGACACTGTCACAGGAGATTAAATTCAAAGAACAACCCGTTGGGCAGCTCGTTCTGGAAGCCAATTTCCATCGTCTGTACCAGCATATCTTTTTGTATGGCGGCATGTCTCTGCTTGCAGTTATGGCAGCGCTCTTCTTTGTCATGCTGTTGCTTCGTCCGCTTATTCGCTCCATTACGCAACCAATCCTAAACATGAACAAATTAATGCATCATGTTTCCAGCCACATTGATTATTCAGCGCGGATAGAACATACCTCTGACGATGAAATAGGTGAACTCGCAGCAGGGCTGAATGAAATGCTGGCACAGATACAGCAGGCTGAAATGCATGAAAAATCACGCAGCCATATCATGGAAATGCTGGCAACTGGAGAGTCATTGCCCAAAGTGCTTGAGGCCATAGTGATAAGCGTAGAGCGCGAACATAACAAGATGCTCTGCAGCATATTGTTACTCGATGGCGAAGGGAAGCATCTTTGCAGAGGTATCGCCCCCAGCCTACCTGACTTCTACAATAATGCAATTAATGGCACTGCAATCGGTATGGGCGTTGGCTCCTGTGGGACAGCAGCATTTACAGGCAAGCTCGTCATCGTTGAGGACATCAAGACGCACCCTTACTGGGCTCCTTACAAAGAGCTCGCTACCCGTGCCGAGTTAGGTGCATGTTGGTCGCATCCTATCCACGCTTCAGCCGGCCACGTACTGGGCACCTTTGCCATTTATCACCGCGAAGCGCTTACGCCTACGGTCGCTGAGATTTCTATCATCGAACAAGCGGCCAATCTGGCTAGCATCGCGATTGAGCGTGAAAAAAGTGATTCTGAACTTAAAATCTCCGCCATTGCTTTTGAGTCTCAAGAAGGCATGATGATAACCGATTCCAATCGTATCATTCTTCGTGTAAACCAAGCGTTTACTGACATTACCGGCTACTCTGCTGAAGATGCTGTCGGCCAGAATCCCAGAATGCTCAGTTCAGGCCGTCATGACAAGCGCTTTTACGCCACTATGTGGACTAGCATTAATAACACAGGTACTTGGAATGGTGAAATTTGGAATCAACGCAAGAATGGTGAAATTTATCCTCAACAGATAATTATCACCGCAGTGAAAGATAACAGCGGAGCCGTTGCCAACTACGTAGCGACCTTAACCGATATTACCGCTAGTAAAGCAGCATCAATTGAGATTGAAAGTCTGGCCTTCTACGACCCACTCACGCGCTTACCTAACCGACGTCTGCTACAAGACCGACTCAAGCAGGCTTTGGCGGCCAGTGCCCGTAGCGGCCAGAGGGGTGCGCTATTATTTCTAGATCTCGACCATTTTAAAACACTCAATGATTCATTAGGCCATGATATGGGTGACATGTTGTTGCAACATGTTGCAAGACGTTTGACTAGCTGTGTACGAGAAGGCGATACCGTAGCCCGCTTTGGGGGTGATGAGTTTGTAGTGTTATTAGAGGACTTAAGTGAAAAAGCCTTTGATGCAGCTGCACAGGCTGAAACTATAGGCGAGAAGATTTTAGCGTCACTCAACCAGCCTTATCTGCTCAACACGCGCGCGCATTACAGTACTGGCAGTATTGGTGCCACCTTGTTCAATGACCATGATATAGTGGTGGACGAACTGCTAAAACAAGCAGATATAGCCATGTATCAATCCAAGATGGAAGGCCGTAATGCCCTACGCTTTTACGATCCGAAGATGCAGGAGGCGATTACTACACGGGTCGACCTTGAGCACGAATTACGCAAAGCCATAGCGCTAAACCAATTCCAACTACATTACCAGATACAGGTCAGTAGCTCTGGTCATACATTAGGCGCCGAAGCCTTAATTCGCTGGAATCACCCTGAGCGTGGCATGATTCCACCCTTCAAATTTATTCAGCTAGCTGAAGAAACAGGCTTGATATTGCCTATTGGGCAATGGGTACTAGACACGGCCTGTGCACAGCTTGCAGTATGGCAACATGACGCTCTTACTTGTGACCTCGAACTGGCGGTCAACGTTAGCGCCAAACAATTCCGTCAAGTGGACTTTGTGGAACAAGTACAAACGACGTTGCAACGTCACAACATCAATCCAACAAGGCTCAAACTAGAACTAACCGAAAGCCTGCTTGTGGATAACATTGGGCACATCATCACCGCCATGACGGTATTAGGAAACATCGGCGTTAAGTTTGCATTAGATGACTTCGGCACAGGCTATTCATCATTACAATATCTTAAAACGTTGCCACTAGATCAGTTAAAAGTAGACCAGTCATTTATACGTGACCTTGCCACTGATAGCAGTGATAAAGCCATTGTACTCACCATTATTGCTATGGCGCACAGTTTGGATCTGAGTGTTATTGCCGAAGGGGTAGAAACTGAAAGTCAACGGCAATTTCTGGAAAATAATGGCTGCACGCTCTATCAAGGTTATTTGTTTAGTAAACCTGTGCCTATAGATGAATTTGAGTCGCTACTTAAAATTAATCAATAGCCAGTGACTGCTATTAAGTTGTAATCATGACTGGCTATTTTCATCCGACCATATGATACGGCACAAATTAACTACGATAGCCGTTCGTGCAGAGCCTGTCGAAGCACAAGAATCAATAAGGTTGAAACTCTGGTAGTTTCCGTTAGTGTACAATCCCCCGCTAACACCGAACAATTATGGCCACCTATAAACTCATCGAAATTTCACAAGCTTTTAACGCTTTCGACGACATCCTGGATGTCCGCTCGCCGGCTGAATATGCTGACGACCACCTGCCTGGCGCGATTAATGTACCAGTGCTTAACAATGAGGAACGCATCCACATCGGCACTTTATTTAGCCAAGTCTCACCTTTTGAGGCAAAAAGACAGGGCGCAGCACTGATCGCGAGGAATATCGCACGCCATCTTGAAGAGTCGTTCGGCGATAGGCAAAAAAGCTGGCGACCTTTAGTGTATTGCTGGCGTGGTGGTATGCGCAGTGGTGCTATGGCGCATATCCTGGCGCAGGTAGGCTGGCGATCCACCCAGCTGGAGGGTGGTTACAAAACCTATCGACGTGCTGTGATTGCAGCACTGGAAACATTACCTGCCAAGTTTAATTTTCATGTAATCAATGGTTCGACTGGTTCTGGAAAAAGCCATCTGTTGCATGCACTGGCCAAGCAAGGGGCGCAGGTTTTGGATTTAGAGAAATTAGCGCAACATCGCGGCTCACTTCTAGGTCGTTTGCCAGACCAGACACAACCATCGCAAAAAACCTTCGAATCGAGGCTCTGGGACGTACTACGCGTTTTCACGCCTGACCGCCCTATTTACATTGAAGCAGAAAGCCGTAAAGTCGGCGTGTTGAGCGTACCAAATGCCTTACACGAGCACATGCGTAAATCGTCTTGCATTCGAATCGAAGTGCCGGAAGAAGCCCGAGTCGCATTTCTAATGGATGACTATGCGCACTTCCTGCACAACCCTACCCTTTTGACTGAACGCTTGTCGTTGCTTGTAGAGCTGCATGGCCGTGAAGTAACGAACCGCTGGTGCGAGATGGTAAGACAAGGCGAGTGGGTACCGTTAGTGCAGGAGTTGCTGACGCAGCACTATGACCCAGCCTACCGTCGCTCCTCTGGAGCAAGTTTTCTGCACCTTAACGACGCTAAGGTGTTACAGCTTGACTCGCTAGATGAAGAAACCCTGCGCAAGGCGGCTGAAGCTTTGATTCTTAATGAAAGGTAACATGATGAGTGAAATTCGTCTAACGCAGTATTCACACGGTGGCGGCTGCGGTTGCAAGATCTCACCCTCAGTGCTTTCACAGATCTTGGCTGGCCTGCCGCAGGCTGGCATGTTTCCTGATTTGCTGGTTGGTCTGGAATCCAGTGACGATGCTGCGGTTTACCGCCTGAACGACACTCAGGCAATCATCGCCACAACAGATTTTTTTATGCCTATCGTAGATGATGCCTACGACTTTGGTCGCATTGCCGCTACCAATGCGCTGTCAGATATTTATGCCATGGGTGGGCAGCCAATTCTGGCGTTGGCAGTGGTCGGTATGCCAATTGACAAACTTCCGCTAGAGACTATCCAGCAAATACTGGCAGGCGGCGCGGCGGTATGCCAATCGGCAGGGATACCTATCGCCGGAGGACATTCCATCGACTCGCCAGAGCCAATCTACGGCTTAGTGGCGCTAGGTATCGTACATCCTGATAAAGTTAAGCGAAACAACATGGCTCAGGCTGGCGATGTATTGGTGCTGGGAAAACCCTTGGGCATCGGCGTTTTAAGTGCGGCTCTGAAGAAAGGCGAACTGAACGCCGAAGGCTACCAACAGATGATCGACGTTACGACTCAACTCAACCGTACCGGCACAACTTTAGCTAATATAGCAGGCGTACATGCCATGACTGACGTCACTGGGTTCGCATTACTCGGCCATCTACTCGAAATCTGCCGCGGCTCACAACTGCAGGCACAGCTTGAATTTAAGCGCATTCCTTTCATCGATATTGCGTTGCAGTTAGCACAAGCCGGCTATGCTACAGGAGCGGCAGACCGTAATTGGTCAAGCTATGCCGAGGCCGTGAGTCTAGGAGGAGAAATCGCAGAATGGCAGCGTAAACTATTGTGCGACCCACAAACGAGTGGTGGTTTGCTGGTTAGTTGTGCGCCAGAGAGTGCGGACGCGGTAGTAGCGGCTTTCAAAGCAGATGGTTTCAGTCAAGCGGCAGTAATCGGCTCTATGCATATCGGGAGTGCACAAGTAACAGTGAGTTGATGGTTATCGCCGGTAAAAAGAAAGGTCTCTAGTATTCTTGAAGGTCTGTAGCATTCTTTAAGTGTAGCTTGCTGAGTGAGTAATATGTGTGGCAAACAATTTCAGCAGTCACGTCCCAAGCAAGCCTCTCGCGCATATACTAGAGAGTATCTTGTTGATTGAGATTTAGTGCACTGGACTTCCCACATTTTGCTATCACTGAATACAAAACGGGAGCCGAAGCTCCCGTCAGTATTACTTAAATATTAACTAGAATTAAGCTTGTTTGTTATTACGACGGCGTTTCATAAAACCAAGCATACCTAAACCCGCCAACAGCATTGCGTAGGTTTCTGGCTCTGGCACCGGATTTATTGAAATACTTGTAATAAATTTGCTTGTGAATGGCAAAACGATACCAGCAACGCCTACCAAATTTGGTGAATAGGTAAATGAGTTTGCAGAAAAGAAATCTTGTGAAACATTCAAATATTTACCTGCAGCATCTACAAAAAAGAGCTGGTTATTAAATCCTTGACCATATCGGCTATTGTCCTCGGAAATCGTAATCGAATTAATGTCAATAAGCGAAGCAAACTTCATTAATACTGGCGACGTGGTATTCGCATCAAGTCCTGTTGCTGATGTAGGCAGAGTGCCGTTATAGCCATAGTAACCAAGATTCACGATATTTGCCGGGGAAACTAATGGTCCCATATACCATGGAGCCGTAGCATTAGCTCTCGATGTGTATTGGAAACTTACCGCAGGGTTATTGATTACGCTATTAGCTGTAGCAGTTTGATTCCCAGTAAGGCCAGCCTTGGTAAAATCAAAAACATAGGTAGGCGTCGTGGCGTTGGCTGTTGTAACTGAAGTTACTAATAAAAGTAACATGATGATTTTTTGCAGCATTTTATACTCCTTTAATTTAATTGATTAAATATGACCTTTTCTTTCTACCTACCATTAATTACAAATACAATTTACAAAAATTAAATGACAAGCATGCAGTGAGCATGTAGGCCTAATGGTCTATGAATAACCTAACGGTCTATGAATAAAGCGTCCTAATAAGATCTATATTTAATCCAACCATCGGTCATACGTGTTCGCACGGATTTACGCCACCATAAGACCCTTATAAGGTTGTGGCTGCTGTCAGAGTTCGCATTTAATCAAATTGAACATTGCATATTCCAAGTCAGCAAGTTGCATAGCGCTTTTTCTACCATTCTGGCAGGAGATCAATATGAGCATGACTGAAATTCGCACCCGTTGCACTCCATGCAAAGCAAAAAACAACCAAGACCGTAAAGGCACTTGCTCATGCCCAATCTTTCAATCCATCGAGTAATTGCTGGCTTGTTTTTATGCGTTCCATTGATGGCTTATGCCATTGATGAAACTGATGTCTCTGACTTCTCGCTTGAGGAGTTGCTTCAAGTCAAAATTGTAGGGGCCTCCAAGTATGAGCAAAAAGCAAATGATGTAGCGGCATCGGTCAAGGTCATCACTCGCGATGAAATCAGGACATATGGCTGGCGAACACTAGGCGAAGCACTCAACAGCCTGCCCGGCATGTACTCCACATATGACCACCAGTACAGCCAAATGGGCATGCGAGGTTTCAGCCTGCCGGGTGATTACAATACCCGCATTCTATTTACCATCAATGGCAATCGCGTCAATGATGCCGTCTATGATGAGGGGCGATCCGGCCGGGATTTTCCGCTTGAAATGGATCTTATTGATCACATCGAATTCATCCCCGGTCCTGGCGGAGCGATATATGGACAGAATGCCATGTTGGGGGTTATCAACGTGATTACGCGCAAAGGCTCAGAGGTGAATGGCACTGAGTTGTCAGCTTCCTTCCATGAGCCACAGTCAGCACGAAAGGGTCAGATAACCTGGGGCAAGAAACTGGACAATGGTCTTGATGCGCTGGTATCAGCTGCCGGCTTCCACTCAAAAGGCGAAGACCTGTTTGTTACGTTCCCGGGTGCCGATATCAATGGCTGGCCAACTTCTGGGATTGCCCGCGGGATGGATGGTGAACGTAACAATACACTCTTTACCAGTTTGGCCCGGGGCCCCTGGTCGTTTGACTTTAACTACGGGGATAGACGCAAATACGATCCCTTAGCATCTTACTTTGGTGATCCCTTGACACCTGGCCAATATCAGCAGGATCGGCACAGGCTGACACAACTTCAGTATCAGGATAGCTTAACTGGGACTTTGCAATTGACGGGTCGCTTGTTCCTAGGCCAGGAGCGCTACCTTGGCGCTTTCATTAACTCGGGAGTAACTTCATTGAGTACCGCCTCTTCAGATTGGTGGGGTGGCGAATTACGATTACTTTCCACTCGATGGGATCATCACAAAATATTACTTGGCCTGGAGTACCAGGAAAATAAACGTCAGGATCAGGCACTCCTGTATCCAGCTAATCCTGCTTCCAACATTGTTATTCCAGATTCAGGCTGGCGCCAAGGCGTCTATATTCAAGATGAGTGGGCTTTAAGCAGCGCTTTAAGTTCAACCTTGGGAATACGTTTTGATGATAACAATATCACTGGCGGCACATTGAGTCCTAGAGCCGGATTGATCTGGCAAGCCACACCAAGCACCACTATCCAGGCACTATACGGCCAGGCCCACCGTGCACCTAACGCATATGAACGCAACTACAGCGATGGTCTGACGAATATAGGCAACGCTAGCCTGAATAGCGAAACAATTAAGACTCTGGAGCTGGCGATGGATCAACGTATCGGGAAGAGCCTGCAATTGCATGGCTCTATCTATCGGTGGGAGATGCAGGGGCTGATACATAGCGCTATAGACCCAGTTTCTGGCCTGATTCAGTACAATAACGGACAAAACGTCAACTCTCAGGGAATTGAACTGTCTGCAAACAAATCCTGGAACAACGATGCCAAGTTACAGGGTAATGTAAATTATGTAAATGCTGAATATGCGAACGGCATTAAACTGGCTAATTCGCCCCGTCTGATGGGCAAACTCAACTTTTCCACACCGCTCCGGTTGGCTGGTCTACGCATAGGCTACGAACTCCAGTATTACGGACCGAGAGAGACCCTTATTAGCGGTATCTCTACAGGAGGGTACACAATCTCCAATCTGAACCTGATTGCGGACAAGTGGGCTAAGGGGCTGAAATTATCACTCGGATTCTACAACTTATTTGACAAAAGTTATTCGCTCCCTGCATCCAATTACAACTGGCAAGACACATTGCAACAGGATGGTCGCCAGATACGCCTTAAAGCCATTTACGCCTTTTAGTTGAATCACATGGTACGTCTTTTTACATATCTGCTGTGTTCCTGCTTATTGATGCAGGTTTCAGCGAATGTACATGCAGCCACTTTGGCTGAAGAGCCTGATGTCAAGGCCGCGTTTATCTACAACTTTGCTTTGTACACAGAATGGCCTAAACCCGGTTCTAATTTAAAAGTGTGCGTCATGGGAGAAGACACATTCCTGACTTCGATGAAGAAATACGAAGGACGCAGCGCTCATGGTTCGAACCTGCGGATTGAGTCTGTAACGTCTGCAAGCGAAGCTCGCAGTTGTCATGTATTGTTCATTGGCACCAGCGAACATGAGCATATCGATCAGATCAACAAGACACTTGAAGATGCTCCGGTGCTGACAGTGACTGATTCTGGAAAGCTGACCTCTTATTCCACCGTCATAGTTTTGCTGGTAAGAAATGATGAGCATATGACGTTTGAAATTAATAAAAGTGCAGCCACTGGCAAGGGGCTAATCCTAAGCTCCAAGTTACTCAGACTAGCCAGCAAGGTTAGGTAGATATGTCTAAGACCCAACCTAGACTCACGTTGATTGAACGGATTACAAACGGCAATATCCGTAGCAAGCTGACGGCGCTCGTACATACTGCACTTCTGGTTGCGGTGTTATTCGTCTTTGCTTCCAGTGCTATCCTGATGGTGAGTAGTGGTATTGATGACAAACGCCACGAGCTACAGGTGCTGGCTAACGTAACGGCACACAATCTTGAAGCATCGCTACTGTTTTCAGATGAAAAGAGTGCCACTGAGATTCTGCAGTCGTTGCGGGAAAGCACTGATGTTGATTCGGCACAACTGCTAGATGGAGGTGGTCACAATCTAGGTGTTTACTACAGTGAGCACATGGCGCTAAATGGTGAATCATTGGAGCACTGGTTGCCAATTCAATCGTCTATTTCCGTCCATCGCGACATCGTAGTTGAAGGCAAGCCAGTTGGCCGATTAAGTCTACAGGCAAGCCTGCATACGGTTTGGCTTTCATTATTCACCCTGATTCTGGAGATGACAGTTGCAACTTCTATCGCGGCCCTGATTGCATTCTATTTAACCAAGCGCCTGACTTCTTTCATCATTGACCCAATATCCAAGATCGTCAATACAGCTCGCAACATCTCATTAAGCGGTGATTACACCTTACGGGTCAATAAAACCTCGGAAGACGAAATTGGCGCTCTAGCCGACGAGCTTAATAGCATGTTTGACAACATTAACCAGCGTGACAAATTGCTGCGCGATGCAGAAAGTTCTTTGGCTGAGTTGAATCTGGACTTATCCGCGACTTTGAAAGCCATTCCTGACTTGCTATTCGAGTTGGGAGACGATGGCGAGTACATCAACATCTGGGCAAATAACCCCGAGCTTCTTGCTGCACAGCGAAAGGAACTTTTAGGCCATACCATCAACGAAATACTGCCACCGGAGGCTGCAACCACGATGATGTCTGCCCTGAAGGAAGCCGAACAAAGGGGAGTTTCGCGCGGTCATATTATCAGGCTGGATCTTCCTGATGGGGCGTCTTGGTTTGAACTTTCCACATCAATCAAACAAATCCCCACGTCATCCACATCCCATGCTCATTTCATCATGCTGTCACGCAATATCACAGATCACATTCGCTCTGAACAACAGCTTCGCATTGCCGCGACTGCTTTCGAATCTCATGAAGGCATGATGATCACGGATGCCAATGCCAATATCTTGCAGGTGAATCATGCCTTTACCGCCATCACCGGCTACGAAGCCGCAGATGTGATTGGCAAAAATCCACGCATTCTCAGTTCAGGACGACAGAACACCGCCTTCTATGCTTCCATGTGGGAAAGTATTAACAATACCGGCCAATGGGAAGGTGAAATCTGGAATAGGCGCAAGAGCGGGGAAATATATCCACAACGTCTCACCATTGCTACAGTCATTGATAAAGATGGGGTAGTGACTAATTTTGTGTCTTCACTAACTGATATTACCAGCAGCAAAAACGCTGCGGAGAAAATCGAACATCTGGCGTTCTACGACCCGCTGACCAACCTTCCCAACCGTAGGTTGCTGATTGATCGGCTCGGACAGGTACTAGCTGCAAGTACTCGTAGCGGCAAGCTAGGCGCGGCATTGTTTATCGATCTGGACAACTTCAAAGCACTCAACGACACCATGGGTCACGCGGCCGGAGACTTGTTGTTGCAACAGGTGGCAGAACGTCTGATAAATTGTGTTCGGGAAACAGATACCGTTTCTCGACTGGGTGGTGACGAATTCGTAGTGATTCTGGAAGGTCTGGGTATGCAAAGTTTTGAGGCGGCAGCGCAGGCCGAGGTCACTGCTAATAATATTCTAAGCTCAATCAATATGCCCTATAAGTTGAATGATTTTGAGTACAGCATCACGTCCAGCATTGGCATTACCCTGTTCAACGACCGTGAACTCAATATCGAAGAACTGTTGAAACAGGCCGACATTGCCATGTATCAGGCAAAGAAATCCGGCCGTAATTGCTTGCGGTTTTTTGACCCAGCGATGCAGGAAAGCATCAATATTCGAACCGCTCTTGAAGCCGATCTGCGTATCGCGATTGAGCGACAACAATTCCAGTTGTATTACCAGATTCAGACGCATAGCTCTGGTCGTATATTAGGTGCGGAGACACTGATTCGCTGGATACACCCTATGCGAGGCATGGTTCCGCCAACGCAATTTATTCCGCTGGCCGAGGAAACCGGCTTGATACTACCCATCGGAAGTTGGGTATTGGAAACCGCCTGCGCCCAGCTCAAGCTATGGCAGGGAAATAAACTGACACAAGACCTGTCTTTGTCGGTGAACGTGAGTGCAAAACAATTCCATCAGCCAGACTTTGTCGATAAGGTACAGAATGCTGTCCAGCGTTATGCTTTAAAGCCTGGGCAACTAAAGCTGGAGCTTACAGAAGGGATGTTGCTGGAGAATATCGATGACATCATTATCACCATGAGTGAGTTGAGAAATTCCGGGATACAGTTTTCTCTGGATGATTTCGGTACGGGCTACTCCTCGCTGCAATACCTGAAAAAGCTGCCTCTCAGTCAGCTCAAAATTGATCAGTCCTTTGTACGCGACATCGCGACTGGCCAGAATGATGCCGCCATTGTGCGTACCATCATCGCCATGGCCGAGACTTTAGGGCTGAGCGTGATTGCGGAAGGCGTGGAGACCGAGGCTCAGCGGGAGTTTCTCGAGTTGCAAGGCTGCCATGCCTTTCAGGGCTATTTATTTGGCAAGCCGATACCGATTGAGGAGTTCGAGGCGTTGCTAAAACCGGATTAATTTCTACAGCAAATGGATGGCGCTTGGGGAACTTTGTCCAATTGTTGTTGATTTGAATCACACGCCAAATCGTCTATAGCTGTTCCATCAAATAATCCGATACTGTACCTAATCGCACAAAATTGTCATACCGACGAAAGTCGGAATCCAGAGTCTTTAAGTCACGGGATTCCGTGTCAGACCGTAAAGGTCTTATCCGTGGAATATTTGCGATAAATCGCATTATTCACACGCTAAAGCACGGAATGACAAGGTAGGTAGTAGGATTATTTAATGGAATGGCTATAAGACTAAATCATCCCACCGTTGATTGAGATAATCTGCCCGGTGATATAAGTAGCCTGATCAGAAGCGAGAAAGCTCACCAAATCCGCCACTTCTGTCGGTGTGCCAGCGCGTTTCATGGGCACCATATTGGCGATGGTGTTAGCATCAAATGCGGCCTCACTCATGGATGTATCAATAATTCCTGGAGCGACTGCATTGACGGTAATGCCCCGGCTAGCAAGCTCTAGCGATAACGATTTGGTAGCGGCATTGAGCGCACCCTTGGCCGCAGAATAATTGGTCTGACCACGATTGCCAGTGATAGCGGCGATAGATGAAACGTTGATGATACGTCCCCAGCGGCTGCGTATCATGGGCATCGTCAGCGGCTGTGTGACATTGAAGAAACCGTTTACGGATACATCAATTACCCGGTGCCACTGCTCAGGACGCATGCCGGGGAACACGGCATCATCATGGATACCGGCATTATTGACTACAATCTGGATAGGCTCATCTTCTACCAATGGGCCAAGCACAGCCGTTACAGCGGCACTATCGGTGACATCAAACTGCAAAGCCTCGGCACTGCCACCTGTGGCGCAGATTTCTGCCGCCAATTGCTGAGCAGTAGCGATGCCTCTATTGGCATGAATATAGACGTGACAGCCATCGGCTGCAAGTCTGCGGCTAATGGCAGCACCTATGCCGCCACTACCGCCTGTAACCAAGGCTCTTTTCATGTATTCGCTCCTGAATTTATAGCCAATGCATCGGCATTTAATACCACGGCGGCACGCCCTTCCAATAACAGCCTGTCACCCGCAGTAATGCTGAACTCATAGAGCATATTACTTTCACTGGCCATGACACATCTGGCGCTTATCGATAAGTCCTCGGCTATGTCGTCCAGCCGGGTCACGGCCATACTGACACCACGCACGCTAACCAGATAACCCACTTTAGGCCTAATGCTATCTGCGGGGGCGAGCAAGGCACCATGCACGGCCATTGCCTGGGCGGCATACTCGATACCGCAAGCGATGCCTAACCGTTCATGCGCGCGCAGAGGATTGTCAACCGCACGATGGCTACTTGCAAGACAGGTGATGCTGTTCTGGTCCCATACTTCCACGGTATTCAGCAGACACATATTGCCCTGATGCGGGATATGGCCGGCAATCCAGACATGATTTAATGCTTTATTCAACATAGGCTGACCTCGATAGCCAAGCGTGTGTTATCAAGGTAATCCAGCACGACACGACCGTTTTTCTGTTGGGCGATTAGCTGTAATAAAGGCAAGCCACGTGCCGCCGGAATCGCCACACGCAGGGCTTCCAGCGCGGCATTGTCAAGCTTATCGGCCTCGTCATGGCTAATGCTGACGGTAATCTTGGCGATGGCTTGCGAACTAGCTTGTGGCGCGAGTAGCAGTGCGATGCCAAAGTTGTCGGGGATGGATCGATTACTGTACATAGGTTCGGGGTAAGGCGTATCACTCGCCATTAAAATACAAGGCGTAGCATCAACAACAACCTGCGTCAAAGCATCCAGCAATCCCGCGCCGAAGCTCGCATCAAAGGCACACAGCACTGACGAACTTGCCATGGCTCCGGTGGCAATGCTCCAGTAGCCAGCGGCGGCATTATGCACGGAGTTATGAAAGCGCGTCGGCGAGATTTGCCTGTCATCAGTGGCCAGCATTTCGCAAATGGTGTGGCAGTTAAGCCCGTCACCGTTGGAAAACGAAAATACGCTGGGCAAACTTGCAGCCGCTAAACCAGCTGCAGCGATGGCTTCCAGTGATGTAGCCAGTGTCAATTTGACGATATCGCTGGCGCGCCTGCGCTCTGCTGCTGGTAATAACTCCGGCGCGGGAATGACTGTTTTTGATGGGAGGTAAGGCTGCCCCCCGGTAAGTATCACTCGAGCGCTGGGCCAGTCAGTGAGGCCCGGACCCAGTATGCCGATGCCTTCAATGTAGGCCGTCAGTTGGCTTGTCATTTGCTCGCCTCCTTACCCTGCTCAACATTTTGAGCCAAGCCAAAAATCAAACTGCAATTGGTGCCGCCGAAGCCGAACGAGTTACTCATGACGTGCGTCAATGCTTGGTCACGGTTTTTCAGCTGATAATTCAGTTGCAGCGACGGATCTGCCACGCGGGTATTAAGTCCGCCGGGGATAAAGCCGTTTTGCAGGGCAAGTGCGCAAATCACCGCTTCCACCGCGCCGGCTGCCCCAAGAGTATGTCCAGTGGCGCTTTTGGTTGAACTGCATGGCGTGTCATGGCCAAACACGGCTGTAACGCCCTTCGCTTCTGCTGCATCATTGCTTAGTGTCGCAGTGCCATGCAGGTTGATATAATCAATGTCGGTCGGGTTCAGATTGGCGCTTTGCAGCGCCTGTTGCATGGCCATGCGCGCGCCTAGTCCTTCCGGGTGGGGTGATGACATATGAAAGGCGTCGCTGGATTCACCTATGCCCAGCAGTAGAACTGCATTTGCATCAAGACCTTTAGCTGGGCGCTCCAGCAACGCAAAAGCAGCGGCTTCGCCGATAGAGATACCGTCACGCTCGGTGTCATATGGACGGCAGGCTTGGGTAGAGAGCAATCCCAGCGAAGTAAAGCCATAAAGCGTCGTCAGGCAAAGCGTATCTACCCCGCCGACTACTGCGGCATCTATCAATCCGGCTTCTATCATGCGCCGCGCCGTGCTGAATACCTTGGCGCTGGATGAGCATGCTGACGATACCGCTACAGCCGGGCCGGTAAGTTTGAAATATTGGCGAGTAAAATCTGCTACCGAATAGGTGTTTTGCCTTTTGCTATAGAACAACTCGGCTGGCAAGGCGCCAGTCACAGGGTCGCGTTCACGAAAGGCCTGCTCCGTTTCCAGTATGCCCGAGGTGCTGGTGCCTATAAACACACCGATACGGTCACGCCCGTATTTTTCTGCCGCGATATTGACTGCATCAGCAAAACCATCCTGCTCCAGCCCCAGCTGCGCCAGACGATTGTTGCGACAATTATAGTCGGCCATGCTGGTAGCCATTTTCACATCATCCACGCCCTCCACCTCTCCAATAAAGGTCGGCAGGTCTACCGTTTCAAAGTCGCAGGGTTTGAGGGCGTGCTGACTTTGGCGCAAGGCGTCCAATGTCTGCTGCAAGCCGCGCCCGATGCAGCTGGCGGCCGTGAAGTGTGAGAGTAGTAGCGGTTTCAAGGAGTAACTCTAGACTTTCTGTACTTGATAATCTGTATTTGGTAATGAATGTGAGCAGTATGCAGTATAGCTGCATGCAAAATTATATTCATAAAGTAGCTTCCTGTAAGGTAACAAAATGTAGACTTTTCTGCTCAGCACCTTGCAGCAGAGATGGTAGCACGGTCAAGATGACCGGGACACCCTCGTCGGTTCGCGCGGCATTGCCATCGTGCATCAATATAATCGCACCAGAGCGCAGCCCTGATAATAGTTTGTTTTTTACTTTTTCTGTATCTTTGATCTGTGTATCAAAACCACGTACTGACCAACTCGCCAGACGCAAGCCTAAACGATTCAACACTGGATCAAGAAAGGGATTACGCAAGCCAGCTGGTGCTCGGAAAAATTTGGGGCGCATACCGGTGATGCTGAACAAAGTATCCTGTGCTGCCTGTATCTCGCGCGTAAAACCGCCCATGCCTAACAGGGAAAAATTATGTCGGTGCTGCTGGCTATGATTTTCTACAGCGTGACCGCGCCGCACTATTTCGCGGCAAAGCTCAGGGTATTGCACTGCTCGCTTGCCTATGCAAAAGAACGTCGCTTTGACATGAAAACGGTCCAGTATATCCAGTACCTGTGGTGTTACAACTGGGTCTGGGCCATCATCGACAGTCAGGGCGATTTCATTGCGGCGGGCAGCAGCGGCGGGTAATTGCGTCCAGTTTGGCCCCAGCCAGTTGCTGCGCGGCCATAGCCCTGTCGCCGCTATCACAACATGATTGACTACAATTACAGCCAGCGCCCATAGCCATAAGTCAGGTGCAACCACCAAGCTGATAAGCACCAGTGCATGAACGGTGACAGATAGTTTAATCAGCAACGTTGGCCGCCAAGGCGTTTGCTGGATGTCAGTCATACTGGATGTCAGTCATAAATTGCGCGCCAAATCGTTTATCGAGAAAATTGTGCCATAACTGCTGCCATACTGGCCATACGTGGTCGCCCTCAACCTTGTCCACGCGCGTTGCGGGCAAGGCTTGCGCCATCATCAAATGGCTTTCCGCAAAGCGGTCATCCTCACCGTAGCCTAGATGCACTTCAATATTCGTCGCGCTGGCATGCGTTTTCAGCCAGTACCAATTGCCTCGCTCGGTGTCTTCATCGGGAATGGCGTCCGGCGTCCAAGCCATGATGCCGCCCGCAAAAGCAATTTCGCCGGTAGTCATGCGGTTACCGGGATACGGGGCAAGCAATAATAAGCCTGCCAGTTGATCTGGGTAACGTCCGGCATAAGCAATCGACATGTAAGCGCCGATAGAGATGCCCGCCAGCCAGATGTGCTGATAGCCTGCTGCTATTGCTGGTTGTATCAGGCTATTGTAGATTTCTGGTAATGCGCTTTGATCCGCAATCTGGCTGAATAATAATTCCGCCATCATCAAATCGATGTTGAGTTGACGCTGGCGCACCGCCTGCACAAAACCTTGCTCGATAAAGTCTTCAGGCTGCTGATATGCACCAGGCAGCAGTATCACCAGCGTGTCGGCCTGTTGTCCGGGCTGTGCCAGGTCGGTGAGATGGCGCATCAGACTTTGCTCTCACGGCTAACATCACTACGCGAAAATATGGCTGAAAAAATCAGCGCAAGTACAACACCAGGCGCCACGGTAACGCCCATGGCCTGCAATACTGGCACGCTGGAAAGCGCAAGCAGGCCAAAGCCGAGCACGGTTGCCACGTTGGCAAACAGCAGTGAAGCGTAAGTGCGCGGTGAGATTCCCTGCGCGCCATGCGTCAAGGTTGGGTTAAAAGTTAGGTTAAAGAACAAGGCGTAATTAGAGCCGATTGCTACGATTAGCAGCAAACCAATCAGATGCAAAATAATCAGCTGTTGACCGAACAAGGCCAGCCCAGCCGTAACCGTCAATACCGCTGCCGCCAGCGGGACGATGACCGCTAGCACTTGCGTAGCCGAGCGCAGTACGAACAGCAGCAATATGACTATTGCCAGCAGGCCAAGCAGAGACAGCATGATGGCTTCATCCATATAGGCTGTATACAAGTGGTTGGATTCGGCTTTCATATCCACAAATAATGCGTTCTGTATTTGTGCCTGATCTAGCGCAGAGCGTACTTGTGCCGCATCGATATTGCCGCTTTCGGGCGCTGTCAGCGGAATCAATGCGCTCCAGCGCTGGCCTTGCTGTAACAGCATCGCGTCCACGGCCATTGCCATTGACGTATGCTCCAGATCGCTACGCTGCAACAATGGTCGATTAAGTGTTGCTTCAACATCGGCCAAAAATGGCGCGAATACTTGAGCACGCACTGGTAGGTCCTTAATGGCACTTTCTAGTCTAGGCTTTAATTCTGTAGCAGCAGGTAAGCTGGCTAGGCGCGTACGCTGGCTAGCCTGACTGGGCAGGTAATGGCTGGCGCTGTCAAAAGCTGTGAGTAAGCCTTTTTCGACCAAGAGTTGCAAGCTGGCGGATACTTTTTCTGAGTCTACTAATACTGCTTCCTGACTCTTGCCCGATACAACAATCACATAACGCACATCCGGCGCGCCCATGCCGGCACGCAGTCTGGTATCCAGCGCCTGATCGGCAGCGGAAACCGGACTCAAGGCAGAGAGTTCAGCATTCCATAAATGATGGTGATGCTGATAAACCACGCCACAGGATGCCACAACTAACGCGATGGCTGGCCAACGCAAGCGCGGTGCCAGTTGGGCGTAGCGCGACAATGTTAATCCGGCACGGGTAGTATCGCGTATTTGAAAATTGGCGGGCAGCAGATGCGGCAATACATAACGCGTCATGGCTGCGGCCGCAATCAAGCCGGCAATGGAATACAGCCCGAGTTGCGCCAAACCGGGAAAGCCTGATAGCAGCAACGAGGCAAAGCCGAAAACCGAAGTCAGTACGCCAAGTCGCACCGTAGGCCAAACGTGCGCTATCCATATTTTTCGGTGCTGTTCATTCTCGTCATTGTTAGTGGTGTGATCCGACTGCATGAACAGGTAAATGGAATAATCCACGGCCTCGCCTATTAGCGCAGTACCAAAACCCAGCGTGATGCCATGCACTACGCCGAAAGCCAAGCTAACCGCGGTGATACCTGCCAACATGCCGGTAGCTACCGGCAAGAATCCAAGCAGCAAGGCACTGAGCGAGCGATAAACTGCTAGCAACAATATTGCGATTAAAATAGTGCTGACAATAAAAATCAGGCGTACTTGCGCTTTAATCGTATCGCGCGACACCACTGAAAATACGCCGGGACCAGTCATATACAACTTGGGTTGGGGCGTCCTGTACATGGTTTCGTTATCAAAAGTAGTTTGTATGGCCTGCATCGCCAGTTTTTGGGCATCGGTATCGGAGCCTAAAGCACGTGTTTGAATCAGCAGCAACGCGGTTTTGCCATCACGTGATGCCCATGCCCCATCTACCAATTGCGGGCGGTTGCCTGAATTCATTTGATCCAGCAATTGCAGCATTTCACCCGTTGCATCGTGCGGCAACAGTGACTTGAATAGCAAGCCGGCCGGTGAAGCCAATTGGTCTATACTGTCGCTAATGGCTGTGTGCAGGCCATCTACACTGAAATGCGCTGGCGTGACCGCAGGGCTTAATAGGTAACGGTTATTGAACAGATAGCTTTGGTCTCGCTCGGTGGTAATCGGCTCACCATTATTGACGCTGACAAATGCCGGGTTAGTACGCAGTTTCTGGGCGATAGATTTGGAAATACTGGCACGCGTGGTTTGATCTGCGCCCTCTATGCCAACCAATATCAAGCGCGAAGCTAGACCATCTTTAAGCTGATCCATCAGTAGCTGCTGCTCAACCGTGGGCGTGCGCGGCAGAAAAGCGGACAGGTCAGCGGTAAAGTGGCTACGGCTGATAATGGCCAGACTAGCCAGTATCATGACCAGCCAGATGGCAATGGCAGTGCGTTTGCGCTGTAATACAGATAAAGTCACGAGTGGGCCGGTTTCAGGAGTATCAGCAAGATTAGCGGCTTTATGGCGAAGGTAACGGTGTAATAGTCATGACTGAACTGTCGCCATCGGCTTGTTTAATCTCTATGCTATGCAGTATATTGCCAGAGCCGGCAATGTTGATCTTGCTGACGACTTTTTTCATTTTATCGGCGATGGGTAGCAAGGCAAGATTCCATTTTTGTTCGTCACCTTCCATGCTTAATTGATACGTCCGTTCCAGCGCCTTGCGGTCGCCAGCCAGTGTGCCACGAATGCTGTCTATAAAAGCGGCTACTTCGGGATAACCTTGCAGGGACAGTACATGTTTTTTGCCGCGCTGCTCGACGGTTAGCGTATCTTTATCCAGCAGCATACTTTCTGCTTTTGGCTTCAAGGTACGCTTTTCCAAACGGTCTGGCGCGCTGTAAAACAGCTCACCGGATGACTCTATAGGCTTATCCAGGATGGCGATGGATTTTTTCTCAACAAAGCTGGCATGTCCGGAACGCGTTGCGGCAAGTGATTGCATGAGTTGTTCTATATCCCAACCTTCGGCATGGCTGAGGGGCATTGCCAGCAGCATGCCTAGCAATAGTAAGCTGGGTGCTAATAAGCGTGACAGTTTGTTATGAACCAATTGAGTTTTATTCATACCGTCTTATTTATCTGCTTTATTCAAAGAGGCTGGCACCTCTTGCCAGTAATCGAAAAAATTAAACCAATTATAAGGTGCCAGCTGCGTATATTGATTCAGCAGTTCGGTGTAACGAGCCACCGCCATATCTACCGCCTGCGCGCGCTCATCTCTGGGTGTATCCGTAAAGTCAGCCAGCGTATCAAAATGTACCTGATAGCGGTTCCCTCCCATATACAAACCCGTCATGAACACCACTGGACGGCGCAATAATGCTGCCATGCGAAATGGCCCTGTAGGCAAGCCAGCGCTAGCGCCTAGTAAATTTACTTGTGCCATCGCCTCATCACCCAGCGTGCGATCTGACAGCATACCGACCAGCATGCCATCATTCAGTCGCTCCTGCACTTGCAACATGGAATCAATGCGACCCAAGGGTATAACGTCCATAGAGGCTGCCGGGTTGATTGCAGCCAGCATGGCGTTGATCTTTTGTGCATTGTCGCCATGCATCACCATCGCCACACGTAAGCCTGGCACCTGCAGCCCAATGGCACGCATGACCTCGAAGCTGCCAAGATGCGCGCCCATCAAAAATACGCCTTTGCCCGCATCTATCAGGGGACGGATGTTCTCCTCACCCTGTATGTCGATATCAAACAAATCATAACGACGATTGATCAGGTAAATACGGTCATGTATGGTGGCTGCGAAACAGAAAAAATGCCGATATAAATCCAACCAAGTGGCCGGACGTTTCAGCGCACGTGGTAAGTAACCGAGAGAAGCGCGGCGGCTGTCAGGAGCAAACGCAACAAAGTAGAGTGCAATCAAATGCAGTACTGAGCGGGCTATTTTCCGGCCCAATCGCAACGATATCCAGCTCATTATGCGCAACATCATCATATTGCTGCGTTCCTGCCGTTTGAGCCAGTGTGCAGATTTCACAGAATCTGTTTTGGGTAGGGTCATATTGCACTGCCTGACACGGTGGATTTTACCGTCAGGCTACCAGTAACAATAAGGCGACTCCCTGCCAGCGCATCAAATTTACCTGCCAGTACTTCAAATTTACCTGCCCGTACTTCAAATTTAATAGTTCCATTCGCCAGTTGCTCATGCTCGAGAATGACAAGCTCGCCAGGCGTTAATGGACTCAGAAATTTAACCGAGCTAATCTGCCATGCTGTTGCAACTAAACCAGTATCGATGGCTATTGCATGCATGGCTTCATCCAATAGCACAACCCCGGGCACGATGGGCGTACCCGGAAAATGTCCTGCAAATGCATGATGGTCTGCAGGGATGATTAGAGGCGTCTGTTTTTTCATGAGGTATTCTGCAGCCCTACACTATTCGACTTAAAACAATGCTGTTTAAATCTTGCTGCATATGACTGGCAATGAGTTTTTGTAAGGCGACACGTGGTAATTTCCCCGTGCTATTACGCGGCAGGGATTCAACAAATAGCAATGGCCTTGGCAAAAAAACCGGGTCTATGCGTAAGCGTAATGCCGCCAGCAATGCTGAAGCAGTCAGGCTGGGGGCGACTACGCATGCAATTAGACGGGTGACGTGATCGTGTGAAACCTCATCCGGCATAAAAAAGGCGCCATCAATCACGCCTTCTATGCTATTCAAATGGTGATTCAGGCTGTCCAGTGAGTTGCGTTTACCGGCAATATTGATAAGATCTTGAGTGCGGCCATGTAACAGAAAGTAAGTGCTATCCGCAGGCTCTATCATGTCACTGAGAGGTACCGGCGGCTCTACATGGCCGCCCTCAGCCCAGGTATGTTTGCCGCGTTGCGTCAATCGCACGTCTGGAAAAAGCTGCCATTTTTCGGTTTGCGTGGTGCGGCGTGTGGCGATCTGTCCAGTTTCAGTACTCCCGTATATTTCTATTAAGGTGGCATTGAGACTTGCTTCAATCTTATGTGCCAGTGGCGTAGATAAAGGCGCAGTTGCCGACAATACCATGGCTAACGCTGGCATCTTAAGTTCGGCATCCAAGAGCAAGCGCATGTGTAACGGGGTGGAAACAAGAATGCGTGGCGCTGGTATTGCTTCTAAAACGCTATGGATATCTGCCGGATAAAATGGCTGTGCGCTACATAAGGCATTGCCGCTTTGTAGCGGCAACAATACGGTGGATTCGAAACCATACATATGCTGGGGCGGGATAGTACCGACAATGCTGTAACCAATATTTTTTGATAACTGGTTTTCTGGCAAGCTATTTTCTGACAAGCCAAGCCGCTCAGCCTGTGCCTGTACATTGCGTACCAGAGAGCCCCAGTTTTTTGAATGCGGAACAGGTATGCCGGTTGAGCCCGAGGTAAATACAATCGCGATAAGCTGCTGAACATCGATCTCCGGTACAGATATCCGTGCGGCGTGAGGCTCAGGCATGGTCGGGTAACTTAACTGCGGTAACGCAATGACGCAATTCTCATGGTCATGCAGGCAAAATAAATCGGCAGAAAAAGCCTGTAGCTGCTGCACCATTTCAGCTGTATGTGTGGGCGGAAGCAGGCTTACCTTATTGCTGATGATCGCCGCCGCCAAGCCAACCGTAAAGTGATAACGGTCACGGCATAGATTGAGCATATGCTTGCCAGAAGGCAGTAACGCCGCCAGATAATGTACATCAGCCAGAAATTTTTCAACAGAAATAGCAGTGTCTTTGTTCCATGCGATTATTTTATCAAGAGAGTTGTGGGTAACTAAAGGTAGTGTTTGCATGAAAAATTAGAATTAAGGCTTTGATATATGTGCAGAATTATTTAAATAGGCATGCACCGCATCAAGCATGTGCCCAGCAGGCAAATCAACCAGTACGCATCGACGTACCATGAACTCGGTGATGAACATTAGTGCTACGAGTGGCAACGTTAAAAAATTCACAAAGAACGACCATATGACCAGCGGTGCCAGAAAAAACAACAAAGTTGAAGTGATGATGATCATTGCAAAAAACACCACCCAAGCCACCGTCACTTTTTGTGCATAATGTTCATGCGCTGGATGCAGCGTCCCATGATTGATCATTTCAGCAAAATGTACGCACAACGGCTTGCGACCCTTGAATAAAGTCCTGGCAAAAGTAATCAATAAAACCAGCATCAGGCTTATATCCTGCATCCAGAATACCAGCCCGGTATGCTGCCTGATAAATGGCCATACAAACAAGGAAGCGTCACAAAAAATCAATATTGCAGCCATACCTGCCAAGCGCGATGCGGTGTTCCAGGCATAGCTAACGACCAATAAGAATATTGGCGTCAGCGCCAAGACTGCACCGAGCGCGCTGGCTTGGCCGGATGCATTGACATGATGTACCAGCAGAGCATATAGCACGATCATTACCGTGATACTTAACCCGCGTGCGATTCTCATGGCTTTTAGCATGCTGTTTAATCTAAAGGTCAATACGTTTTGGCGTCAATTCGTCTTATGTGTGGCAACGTAGTCAGCCAGACTACGAAGAGAACTAAAAATAAGCTGATTGTCTTTGTTATCAGTTTTGAGTTGCAAACCGTAACGTTTGGAAAGCATCAAAGCAACCTCAAGTATATCGATGGAATCCAGTCCGAGCCCCTCCCCATAAAGCGGAGCGTCTGGATCAATTTCAGACGCAATTGCCTCCAGATTTAATGTTTGAACTATAAGCTCGGCCACTTCAAGTTGTAAGGTAGGATTAGTTTCTAACATGATCGCCTTTGGTTAAATAAACTCTTGCAATTTGCATAAGCAATTGAGTTGTAGATTAATAGTATTTTGAACATTTTGAACATGCTAAGTTTTTTTGAACGTCCTGATTTTTACGTCCAGCAGGAGTCGCTCGTTGCCAGCTTAACAGTTAAATTTACAATAAACAGCCCTTAGTCAGAATAGTAAGACTATAAAAGACCTAGAGCCGAATAATTCGTTACCAAAATCACCCAGTCTTTTAGTAACGATAACAATCGCTCATTTTACAGCAAGTTTCGCATCTTCCAGTTCAGTTGCTTATATTTGATACGGTCTAATTGTACCGCTGTTTATTTAAGGTAACTGTAATTCCGTGATTGATTTGACCTTAAATATCAGGATTGAGAATTTCCAATTTATGTTAATTTTCTACTTTATTTAGTGAATGTCATCTTTGCAGCAGGCAATTAGCAAAGATGAATGAAGAACTTCGGCCAATTTGTGACATACGTCAATTAGGGATGAACTACCGCTTAGTGCTCAAAGCTCAGGCATTCATCCCCATCCGACTAAGATAACTATTAAGTGCTTACACGTATTTATTAATTTTACCTACATGGCTCAAACTGTAATTATTGTTAGAGAGCGCCTAACTTACCAAGACTATCAACCACAGCACAATGCGTATTCTCAAAATAATTTTGACATTTTGGACTGCCAGCTTTCACAAATTATTATCTTTAGCAGTTATTAAGTGACGTTATTAAAAATACGTCCCCTAAACATTACGTCAAGTTGGCATGGTTGGTCGCTTGGGTGGCGCAGAGTTAGCTGTTATTTTCTTGAATCCACTAGTAAAGAAGCTCTTGATGTTGCAGTGCGGTTGCGCAAAGCTATCGCCAAGACGGAAGTGACTATACCTATTGGTTAGCCGATACATTTCACAGTCTCTATTAACGTCACTACGCTGGATGACAAAGACGCCAGCATTGATTGTTACTTAAACAGGCCGATAAAGCATTATATGAAGCGAAGGAAACTGGACGCAATATGGTTTGTGTTGGATAAGTATCAGGCTGTAACAGCCGTTAGATTCATTTAAAGATCATGTGGAATGAAGTTGATTCCAACTTATATCTATACAAGGTTGTTGATGCCAAAGTTTTTATTACTATTTCTGTATCTAATTGTTAGCCTCAGTGCAATTTCTGGCGGCAATGATATGGTTATTGCTGTCAACAATAGTATTACAGAAACGCAGATGTCTCGTAGTTTTGCAAGACAACTTTTTGGTATGAAGGCAAGGCAATGGCTTGATGGCAGTGCCGTTAAAGTTTTTGTATTGCCCGATAAAGCGTCACAACATGTTTCTTTTGTAAAAGAGATTTTAGAAATTTTCCCCTATAGCCTTCGCTCTGCTTGGGATCGGCAAGTTTATTCTGGCACTGGTCAAGCACCTAGCGAGGTCTCTTCTATAGAAGATATGAAGGCTAAACTTGCCTCCACTCCTGGCGCTGTCGGCTACTTACCTAAAGAAAAGATAGATGGTGCCAAAATACACATGATTGAGGTGTACTGAGATGATGCGACTTTTAATTGCTTGTTTGGGATTGTTATTTAACACTATATGCTCGGCTCCTGCATGGGCATTAGATTTAAATGATGGGGCCATTCAGATTCATGGTTTTTTGTCACAAGGTATGGTGAATACCAGTGGCAATAATTTTCTGGGGAAAACGAACAATAGCATCAGCTATGACTTCCGTGAGATTGCAGTGAATGCTTCTTATCGCGCACGTCCACAATTGCTCTTTGCAGGGCAAATTATTTCACACACAGCTGGCGAAAGTGATAATGGCGATCCTGGTATTGACTACGCCTTTATGGATTGGACCGCATTATCTGGTGAATGGGGTAGAGCTGGCGTTAGGCTGGGTCGCGTTAAAAACGCCTATGGCTTATATAACTCTACACGCGATGTGTCCTTTACACGACCAAGCATTTTATTACCTCAATCTATTTATTTCGAGCGCACACGTAAATTGTCGGTGTCATCTGATGGTGTCAATTTATATGCAGACTATATAAATGATTGGGGCACACTGAGTGCTGAAGTTGTTTTAGGCTACCCCCTTAATGATAAGGCGAGCGATGTTGCTTTACTAGGTAATAATGTTAGAGGAGGCTTTAAATCTGCTTTTACGCAACTTTATCAAGTTAAATATGAGAGCCCGACAGGGCGTTATGTATTTGCTACCACCGTCGTTAATTTAAAAAATGATTACAAGCCAGCGGCTGGTATAGATCTAAATGCAGGTAGCTTTTATTTTGACCCTGTTATTTTATCTGCGCAATACAATGCAGAAAATTGGACGCTTACTAGTGAATATGCGTTCCGCCCTTCAAGTATGAAGGGCTTTGGCCCCTTCTTACCCAACATTTCTAAAGATGCCGAAAGTTATTATTTACAAGGCACTTACAAAGTACTACCAAAATTGGAAATGCTAGTACGCTACGATGCTGAATTTAACGATAGAGATGACCGCAATGGTAATGCCTATGCGGCAGCTAAGAAAGGTAACCTCAACTTTACGCAGTACACCAAAGATTGGACCTTGGGGCTACGTTATGACGTAACACCCGCGTTTATGCTACGTGCGGAATATCACAATATCGAGGGTACGGCTATCCTGCCAACCTTGGATAACCCACTAGGCCTAAGCTCATACGATAAAAACTGGGATATGTGGCTGTTACTAGCATCTTATCGATTCTAACTAAGCTAATTTAGACTCACGAAAATGGGATATGTTAATGATGATGGGTGTTTGACATTTTATAATTGGTTATGACCGTTCAGAGCCTACAAGGTAATTCATATTTACTCAGCATGCGTTGGAAACTGCTACTTATTCTAGCCAGTGTTTCTATGTTATTTGGCGCTATAAGCGCTTATTATTTTCAACATGAATTACAAATGCAATTTGAATCAAAGCGCCGTGAAGTTCGACTGAATAATACCCATCAAATGATCGGCTTAATGGCCTTAAATGTTGAACGAATTAGGCAGTTAACGATTGCGCTACCCAGCTTCGTTGATATGCAAGATGTTTCGTTACCTTACAATACGTCCAAAGTATATCGTCGCTTTGAAAAGTTTTGGTCCAATTTTCAACTTGATATGGGCGTTGAAGAAGCTACCTTATACTCCATTAACGGTGACATGACTGCAACATGGGGTGGTGGACAGCAAGAAAATACAATCATGCACTCACAAGCGCGACAGGACAAATGGAATAAAGCGTTTAAGAGCGAGTCTGCTACCAGCCTAATTGACTGCTCACAAACATGCCTAATTTATGCATACGCACCAGTGTTGAAAGAGAAAAAGGTAGCTGGTGTTTTCTCTATAGCTGCATCACTTGCTGATGCCGTTTTAAACTTTCATGAAATATCTCATGCTGATGTGCTCGTGATATTTACGGATACCATCGCTGTCAGTAGTGAGAAAACCATCTGGGGAAAGAGTATTGCTGCCGCTTCCCATCCACAAAACATCGTACCCTTAGTTCAAAGAGCATCGTTAAGATATACCTTATCAGACATCTCAACTCAGCCTATACGCTACGTAGAATCAAATCAGACGTACGAAATAAGCATGGTTAAACTTGAGCCAAACTTCGCTGCTGAAGGTATGAATGTGCTTGTCGTTGACAATGTCACTTCAGAGCTCAATTTGGTAAAGAAGAATATTGGGCGCATGATGGCAATCATAGGCATTGGCGTTTTATTGCTGTTGTTATTGCTGTATTTATTGCTTAGCTTACCATTAAAACGCCTGCGCAACATTGCGCAATCAATCCCCTTGCTAGGCCAAGGTGCTTTTGAGCAATTACGTCAAGAGATCAAGCTGAAAGACAAAGTGACTTTTGATGAGCTTGATGTGCTTGATCAGTCTGCAGTGAAGTTGTCTTACAAACTTGAATCCCTTGAACATGAAGTGGCAGAACAAAATCTTTCATTAAGAAAACTAGTGACTGAAGTGACTCGAGAAAAGGAGTTTGCTAGCAGTTTGTTAAGTCAGGCAGAGGCTATCATCGCAACGACAAATGCAGCTGGGGAAATTGATACGCTGAATCGTTTTGGATCAATTCTTACAGGAATGTCTGCCGGTGATTTAATTTATAGAGATATGCCTGAAACCGAATTTATTGCCTTGAAACAAGCACTTGTTTTGGTTGCGCAAGGTACTCGGGATAACCATCAACATGAGTCGGTATTGTTGGGCTCAGATAAAAAGCAACATACTATTTCTTGGGTACATACGCGTTTAAATAATAATGTACTGCTCTCCGTAGGGATGGATGTCACTGAACTAAAAAATTCTCAGCAAGTAATCCATCATCTTGCTTATTATGATGTTCTTACTGACTTGCCCAACAGGAGCTTGCTGCTTGATCGCCTCAAACATGCAATGAACAGAAGTGCAAGAAATGGTAAAGATGGCGGATTGTTGCTCATTAATTTAGATGCTTTTAAAAGCATTAACGACACGCTTAGCCACCACGCAGGGGATGTATTATTGCAAGAGGTGGCTAAGAGTATTGGTTCTTGCATCAGTGAGGAAGATACCATCTCTCGTATCGGTGGAGATGAGTTCATTGTATTACTGGAAGAGTTAAGCGAAACGTCCATTGAAGCTGCAGCGCAGGCAAAAGCAATTGCAAGCAAAATTCAATTGAGTCTCAACCTACCTTTTCAACTAGAGGGTCACGCACATAATATCACCGCAAGTATCGGGATTAGTTTATTTAAAAATCACGATGCAGGAGTTGATGAAGTTATGAAGCAAGTGGGTATTGCCTTGCATCAGTCTAAAAGTCAGGGGGTAAATGGCATCTGTTTTTATGACCCTAAAATGCAGCAAATCCTTACAGACCGCTTTAGTCTTGAGCAAGAACTTCGTATTGCTATTAATGCAAATCAGCTTGCACTGTATTACCAAATACAAGTCGATGATTCAGGGCACCCGCTTGGTGCCGAAGCACTCGTTCGCTGGCTTCACCCAGAGCGCGGTGTCATTACCCCATTTCACTTTATTCCACTTGCAGAAGAAACTGGGCTAATTCTAGCCATCGGGCAATGGGTGCTAGAAGCCGCATGCGCCCAGCTTAACTTATGGCAGCACAGCGAACATACCAAGCATCTCACAATCGCGGTCAATGTCAGTGTGCATCAATTCCGCCTACCTGATTTCGTTTCAACAGTAATTTCAGCAATCAACACTCATTCCATAAATCCTATGCTATTGAAACTGGAGCTTACAGAAAGCATGTTGGTCGACAGCATAGACGACACAATTATTAAGATGGAAGAACTCAAAAAACTGGGGATTAGATTCTCACTTGATGATTTTGGTACGGGGTATTCTTCATTACAATACCTCAAGCGTCTACCGCTTTACCAACTCAAGATAGACCAATCCTTTGTTCGTGACATTGCTGATGACGTGAGTGATCAAGCGATTGTGCGTACCATTATCGCCATGGCACAAACATTAAATCTCAACGTGATTGCCGAAGGCGTAGAAACAGAAGAACAATGCCAACTTTTATTCATTAGCGGTTGCAATACTTATCAAGGGTATCTATTTAGCAGGCCTGTACCAATTGATGAGTTTGAAGCGTTGCTTAGAGCAAACTAATTGCTTTTAATTTTGAAGCTCGCAAAGGTCTGCTATGGGGATTTTCCGCCATTTTGTGAACTTAGGCAAATGTCTCAGATGGGTCGTTAGTGTAGCTTACTGAATGGCTGCAATAGGGCGGTCTATCTCTGCGTTGATCTGCTAAATAAAACAGATAATTAGTGTATGCCTAACAGGACAAAATCCAAAACAAATCACAAAAATCAGATAGCCTTTATTTGAGTTGTATTCACTAAAATTTAAGTGTATAAATGGAGTCATAGTAATAGAAACTCTGATTAAAAAATTACTATTATTTAGGAGTCATCTATCGACACTTAACCAATTGATCATCTGCAACTAATACCCAAGTCAGTACTTGATGGCTGACATAATCGGCATCCCATAAGCCGATACATAATGCCGCATTAATGCGGCATTATTATTTTCGTGAAGCATATTGCTTATCCTCTTGAAACGCTGCTTTTTTGAAGAGACTGTCCCCACAATGTAGAAAATACCGTATAGTAATAAACAATAAGTATGGGCGGAAATCACTATAACGAAGTACGCAAAAGGTAAACCATGTTAGTGCATAACCAAGCAGTTAAGGGGTTGGCGCCTGCCGATTACCTCGTTATTGAAAAAGAACACAAGTTACTGGAAAAGTACTTAAATAACCTCCGTGAGGCATGTGCTTGCAGCAACTTAGATAAATCATTCGAATGCCAGCCTTGTGATCATGAAAAACAGGCCTCATGCCAAGGTCGATTACCATCTTTCTTATTTCACATCATTGAACTCTCTGGCAGACATTTCGATGACGAAGAAACGATCATGTTGAGCAGACCTCACATTACAGAGCAATACGAGTATTTTCATCTTCATCAACAGGCCCACACTGGCATCATGCAAAAATTGCATGCGCTGGTCGATGAATGTTTATCGCTGGGTCATCAGAACAACACTGCTGCGATCTACATCCAATTTCACCAAACACTTTCAGGCCTATTTGAAGAACATGATCGCTTATTTGACGATCCCTTTATTGAATCAACCAAAACTCAAGTAACTCAGATACAAGCAACGTAGATAATAGTCATCCGGCATTTTATAGACGTATTATCTCTACCAGATATGTTGTAGCATAATGATGATTCCCCCGTCTGCTAAATTGGATTCCGTTCAATGATTGACGAACAAATTGCGCAACTAGTCATTGAGATGAATTCATCATCTCAACCCGCAACCGTAACAGTGCGTTGCATAGGGGCGTGGGTCGTGCGTGAAATCGCTCAACTCGAACTGCAACTGGAAGCTATTTCTTGGCCAGAAAGCGGAAGCTTCGTCATCGATGGTTCGCAGATATCGTCACTGGATACGTCAGGAGCATGGCTACTGCATCGAACGACTAGCTCCTTGGAACGAGGTGGGAAAAATGTCAACACCACTGGACTGCGGCCAGAGTTTAGCGCCTTACTTCAGTTGGTAACATCCTGCACAATCACCACAAAAAACGCTCCTCTAGCAAAATTTGGTTTATTGGCCAGAATCGGTCGGCGATTCTGGCTTGCCCTGCTTGAAACGGCTAACATACTTTCATTTATCGGCGAATGCTCAATCACACTTCTACGTTCCCTACTCCAACGACACCGCATCCGCTGGCGCCCCATTCTGCATAATTTGCAAAGTTCCGGGTTCGAGGCTTTGCCAATCACAGGCCTGTTATCGTTTCTGATGGGAGTTGTAATTGCCTATCAGGGCGCGGATCAGTTACAGCGTTTCGGCGCTAATATTTACATAGTCGATCTTGTGGGTCTTTCAATGCTACGCGAACTTTCGCCGCTGTTGACTGCCATTATCGTCGCGGGACGGTCTGGCTCGGCATATGCGGCACAAATCGGCACCATGAAAGTCACCGAGGAAATTGACGCATTGCGCACCATCGGTATTGGTCCAATTGAATTGCTGGTACTTCCGAAGATGCTAGCGCTGATCATAGCATTGCCGCTACTCACGCTTTATGCGGATGTCACTGGCGTACTAGGGGGCATGCTCATGGCGCACTCCAAGCTTAATGTCAGTTACGACGTTTTTCTCAACCGCATCGGTGACGCGGTCAGCCTGTCCTCGTTCCTGACCGGTATCGGCAAAGCGCCAGTATTTGCCGTGATCATATCCATGATAGGATGCTATCAGGGATTCCAGGTAACAGGCAGCGCCGACAGTGTAGGACGACAAACGACGGTTAGTGTGGTGCAGTCCATTTTTCTGGTAATCTTGATTGACGCTTTATTTTCCATAGCCTTCAACTGGCTCAAGATATGAGTATCAGCATGGATTCAACACAGAACACCAAGGTCGTACAGAACAGTCAGGTAGTGATTGATATTCACAGTCTAAAAACACGTTTTGGCAATAACCTTGTACATGATAACGTCAGCCTGACCGTGCAGTCAGGCGAGGTATTCGCACTGGTAGGTGGCAGCGGTTGCGGTAAATCCACGCTACTGCGTACTATCATCCTGCTATTGCGGCCGGTATCAGGTTCGATCCGGGTCTTTGACCAAGAGGTCATTGGCTTAAGCGACGAGGCAGCGCTGCCGCTACGTCGGCGCTGGGGGGTGATGTTTGAGCGTGGCGCACTGTTCAGCTCACTTACTGTGAAGGAGAATGTCAGCATGGTGCTGCGCGAGCATACGCAGTTCAGCGCACAACTAATTGACGAGCTTGCTACGCTTAAAATAGCGCTCACTGGCTTGCCTGTAGATGCCGGCGCCAAGTACCCGAGCGAACTCAGCGGCGGCATGCGCAAACGCGCCGCACTGGCAAGAGCGATGGCACTCGATCCCGAGCTACTTTTTTTAGACGAGCCGACCGCCGGTCTTGACCCGCTCAGCGCAAGTGGAATTGACGAATTGGTACGAAATCTGCGCGATGCGCTCGGATTGACCATTATGATGGTGACGCATGACCTTGACCTGCTATGGAGAGTTGCGGATCGCGTCGCAGTTTTAGATAAAGGGCATATTATAGGGATAGGCACGATGACGGAGCTCTCCCAATCGGATAATCCGATTATCAGGGAATATTTTTATGGGCCACGCGGTCGCGCCGCACAGGAGCAGGCATGGAAGAAAAAGTAAATTTTGCCGTGGTTGGAATTTTTGTATTAGTATTGAGCGCAGGATTAATCGGTGGTGTGCTGTGGTTTAGTAGCGGAAAATCCTATCTCAAGGTTTATGATATCTACCAGATATACATGAACGAATCGGTCTCCGGACTCAATCTAAATGCTCCGGTACGCTACCATGGTGTTGAGGTTGGCCGTGTACAAAAAATCGCGCTGGCACCAAAAAATGCCGAACAAGTGCTATTGACTCTTGGAATAGAGCATAGCACCCCCGTCAAAGTGGATACCGTGGCAGTACTGCAAACACAAGGATTAACCGGACTGTCTTTTATTGACCTGACGGGAGGTAACCGCGACTCACCTCCGCTGAAAGCACTTGCAGGTGAAAAATATCCAGTGATTAAAACGGGACGCTCCCTCATGACGCGACTCGATTCTGCATTGACGGCTTTACTCACCAATCTAAACCGTACCAGTGAGAACTTCAATGCATTAATGGATAAAGATAATCAGCGCATGGTCAAGAATACATTAACAGACATCGAGACCTTATCACGTACCCTTGCGGCGCGCTCGGCTACGATAGACGCCACGCTTGGCAACGCCGCTCGCACAATGGAAGGCACCGCGCGGCTGGCAAATGAACTACCGCTGCTGGAACAACGCATACAACGGAGTGCCGACGCATTCGATCACATGGCCAACACACTATCTCATGCAGGTGAAAACGTAAGCAGCACACTAAATGACACCCGGCAATTTACCAGCGAAACCTTGCCAGAAGCACATCAACTGGTCTCAGAACTACGAGACCTAACCGGCACATTGCAACGCTTCAGCAGTGATCTGGAAAAGAATCCAAGTATATTGTTGTACGGCAAGCCTGCAGCACCCAGAGGACCTGGAGAGTGATTTTAACTAACTTAAATTTATCCTGCCGAAAGCCCACTGAACGATGAACCTATTCAGACAAAAATATCCACCTTGGCAAATACTCAAGATGCTGGCATATGCAACTATTCTCACTGGATGCGCTGGCTGGCATAACCCACAGGTAGAAACACCGCATACTTACGTGCTCGATACGCGGGCACTGCCTGGCAAGCCACAAATAAAACGAGATTTAGTGCTAACAGTCAGCATGCCACGAGCGCGGTCTGGTTTTGAAACATCGCGGATAGCTTATCTACAAAAACCCCACGAGTTAAACTACTTTGTAGTCAATCAATGGGCAGATACACCGGTACGTATGCTGGAGCCGCTACTGGTGCAAGCATTGGAACAAACTCAGAGTTTTCGAGCCATCGTAAGAGTGCCGAGTGTGGTTCCAGCCAACCTCAGGCTAGAGACGGAACTCATACGCCTGCAACAGGATTTTAGTACGAAACCAAGTAAGGTACGGCTCACGCTAAGAGCGCAATTGATAGACGTAGCAGGTAAGCGCGTCCTTGCCGTGAAGTTGTTTGATGATACTGAAAATGCCACTAGTGACGATGCTTATGGCGGAGTTCTCGCAGCGAACTTGGTGCTACAACGTGAGTTAAATCAACTCGCTGATTTTTGTGTGAATGAATCGGCTGGCCATTGATTGCAAAAGTAAGTAACTTTTTGCAGCCTTGGCCCGCGACTAATTAAACCCAGCCAATAGCTTGGCGATCATCACCGGATCACCGCTTTTAACAACTTCTAGCATAGATGGATCATTTTTATGCAACTCAGCCTCACCGTCCAACTGGTCTACCGCCCAACCCGCACCAATAGAAATGAATGTCGCAGCGATCATCACGGTTATTGTGCGTGCACGAGTGCTGCCGAATTCCTGAGCATCGAAAAAGCGATTTAAGGCGAATGCCGCGAAGGAGAAAGCTATGGTTGATATTAAAAAGTTCAGCATGCTTTAATAATCCAGTGACGGTAATCCAGCGATAGTAATCCAGCAGCAGTTGCCAAGAAGCAATCCAGTTAAGTGATCCGGTAATTCAGAATTACTTCACCGACTTTTACTTCACAGGTTTTGCCGACGTGTTATTCACGATCTTAGCTTTAGCTTTCAGGCCATTGACTAGTTTGTCTAATTGCTGCCTGAGTAAGCTATTACGCAACTCATCTTTAACGGTGTCAAAAGCTGGCGGTGTTGATTCGCGCTGATCTTCAAGACGGATCACATGCCAGCCAAAATCAGTCTGGACAGGTATCAGAGTGTAGTTACCTTTATCCAGTTTAACTACGGCATCGCCAAATGGCTTGACCATTGTTGCAGGCTGGAACCAGCCTAAGTCACCACCATTTTCTTTGGAGCCGGTATCAAGTGACTTATCTTTGGCAAGACTACCAAAATCAGCACCCTTAGTTAATTGCGCGATAATTTCTTTAGCTTCGTCCTCGGTCTTTACCAGAATATGGCTGGCTTTATATTCCTTACCTTTAAACTGCGCCTTTTGATTATCGTATTCCGCCTGAAGCGCTTTGTCGTCGATTGGATTCTTCTTGATATAGTCCTGTATGTAGGCGTTTATACGCAACTCATGCAAGGTCAACTCTTCTTTGGCCTGGAATTCAGGCTGCTTGTCTATACCAGCTTTCTGAGCTTCCTGATCAATCACTTCATTGGTAATGAGTTTATCAATAATATTTGCACGGGCATTATCATCTATTCTTTTCCCGGCAGCGGTAGCGTCCTTAATAATATAGTCTAACAGTGACTGCTTAACAGGCTTGCCATTAACAGTAGCTATATCTGCCGCTTGCACATTGAGTGAAGTGCCGATCACAAGCAGCACAGTGGTAGTGATGATGAATTTTTTCATTGGAGGCTTCCATAAGTTTATTGGTTTTATAAGCATAGCTGAATGAGATACTAATGATATTTCTGGTAATTTACAAATTTTAATCTGACCTGCAATTAAAACAGGCCCATAGCCTTACCCACTGCGTCTTTGGCTGACTTTACCGCTCCGCTGGCTGTATTGCCAACAGCCTGACCTAGCGTATTGAAACTGATAGCTCCAGCCAACTGCTTCTTCATCGCAGCCGAGACTATCTGGCCAAGTTCACTAGGTGTAACGCCTCCCTTAGTCTTGCCTAGTTTATGTAAGGTTAAGTCAGGCACATCAACAGTCACGGTATTCTCACCCATGAATGGCGCGGACGCCTGCGCTTTAATGTTACGTATCGTTAATTCATCAACGATTAGTTTCTTACTTGAAGTTGTTCCAGTAGAAGGACCGAGGTAGTCTGCGATATTTTTCTGAATGGCGTCAAAATTTGTCATAGTGTCGCCCTTTTCATAAATAACGTCTGGCGCAATGATGGCAATCTTCTTCACCAGCACGACATCGCCAGCCAGGCTGGCAGGATCGATGACAACAGAGAACTCTTTAACATTGAAGGCATGCGCAGTCTTAAAACCCTTGGGATTTTTAATGGTCAGATCCCTGATGACGCCTTCACCATTAGTGGCGTTGAGCTGAACACCGCCAACACTGACCTTCGCTTGAATCATGTCACTGCCGTACTTGGCAATAGCATCAGCTAATAACCCATCCAAGTTTCCATGTAGCCAATATAGCGCGCCAAAAAAACTTGCAGTTAGTACGAGTAATGTAATGCCTAGTTTTTTCATAACAGTGTTTTTCATTAAGATATATAAATGAGCAGAGCCTACTTAGCGCATGATAAGGCACTTGATAATCTTTATTTTTGACGCGAAGTCATCACTTTCAATTTGCCAATAATCATAGAAATCAAATTAACCACAATCAAAATCAGCAAAAGGCTAAATAAAGCACTATGTAACTGATAAAAAGGACGGCCTTTAATAACGTCAAAAAATACCGTAATCCCCGTGAGCGGTAATGCCAGCAAAATTAGATAATAGGCACGGTGTAATTTCCTGTTAATCCACAAGTATTGTGGCATCTCAGGTGGATGAATAAGCTTGCCCTGATTTCTTACAATCCATTCTATAAGTATGAGTATAAAAATAATGCTGCCTGGAAAGATGTGTAATACATAGTAAAGAGCCGCAAAAGGTGAGCCTGCTTCAGTTTTAATAGCCTCTCCGCAGAGCCATGTCATTAGCAATATAAAAAGTGCGAGTACATGAATAAGTATGAGTTTGCGGTAGATATTTTTCATACAAGTTAGCTGTATATATTAAGTGGATGGGCAAGTCATGATAATTATGACGCAATTTTACTGGTAATGTAAAACTGACACAGGTATTGGATTGCACTTTTTGCACATTTTCATAACTCGCTTATAAAAAAACCTTGAATCTTGAGGACGCCGCAAATGCCATAACCTCTTGCACAAAATTGGAGCTAGTTCAGCTTATCAATAAAAACTAGTTATTACGGACTATATCCATAGTCTTCAAATTGAAACTTTAAGTTCTTAATACTGAAACTTAAGGTTCTTATAATCCCTAAAAATAAAAATTAAACATCCGTTCCAATTCAGGAGATCTAAATGAACTTAGCAAGGCTAAATATGGTTACTGTTAGTGCTTTTTTAATATTTAGCGCAAATATGCCAGCCATCGCGCACGAATCTACTCAAGCATCGCACGAACAATCATCAGCCACTACGTTACAAGTTAAAGGTCAATTGCCTCCTCTGGCAACAGGTATTACCGATCTAAAATTCAATGAGCTCTACAAAATGCCGGTCGGTCCACGTGGAATGGAGCCCTCACAAAAACTACTGTCATTAGATAACAAACATGTGCGTATTGTTGGCTACATGGCAAAACAGGAAACACCGACATCCGGCATGTTTATCATATCGCCGCTCCCCGTAAACATGGGTGATGAAGATGATAAGTTTGCAGACGACATGCCGGCTAATTCTATTTACGTGCATCTGGATAACCCTAATGTACTCGTTAATTACATTCCCGGTCTCATTCATCTGACCGGTGTCCTAAGCGTCGGCAATGCCACCGAAACCGATGACCGCGTCTCATATGTACGGCTGAAACTGGATAACGAGTTATCAGCACTTTTTACGCCAAGACATCAGGCCAGCAATTAGTTTTTAAGTAAGTTTTTAGAAGTATGTATCAATGAGTAGTTGAGTCAATTAGCAGTACAACTTAATCAAAAGGGAGCTTTACAATGAATTCTCAGAAATTTAAACTTAACTGTATTCGCGCTTTAGTCGCGATTACACTTGGTAGCGCAATGTCTGTTGTTGTCGCTGCACCATCAGTCACACGCTTAACTCCACCTAGTGAACGTTTTGCAACAGGTGTAAATGACCCTGCAGCACCGATGATTGCACGTTTTTTACCTGGTCAGCGCTTTGATTTACAAGCGACTTTAAAGCCTGATGCAGGCATGACATTCACGTCTTTTGCATTTGCTGTTGACGGCGCAGCTGTACCAGTCACTGCAAGTACATCTGGCATTGTAACTACTGGTCTTAATACAGGTTTAATCGCAGGTACAGCCGTAGTTTCTAAACGTGCTTACTCAAACTCAGTACCTGGCATTCATACACTGACAGTGACCGCGACACAAAGTGATGGTCAGGTTGCAACGGCTACAGGTAGCTTTGAAGTGGTTGGCATCACTAAGGAAGGTCACGTTGCAAAAAATATCATCGTCATGTTAGGTGATGGCATGGGTGCTGCGCATCGTACAGCGGCTCGCATCATGGCTAAAGGTTATGCGCAAGGTAAAGCTAAAGGTCGTTTAGCAATGGATACATTCCCGGTAACTGGTATGGTAATGACCGCTTCACTAGACACGATTGTAACTGACTCTGCTCCAGGCATGGCTAACTACGTAAACGGCAACAAACAAGCTTCAGGTCAAGAAGGTGTATGGCCAGATGATACTGCGGATGCTTTCGATAATCCACGTATGGAATACTTGTCTGAATATTTACATCGCCTACAAGGTAAATCACTAGGTATCGTTACCACAGCAGATGTATTTGATGCAACACCAGCGGCCAATGCAGTACATACATCTAACCGTGGTAACGGCACTGGTATTGCCGATCAGTATTTAGATGATCGTAAGCTAACCGGTTTAACTGTATTAATGGGTGGCGGTCGCAAATGGTTCTTACCAAATGCGTCTAACAGCGTTGCTCCACAAGCTGCTAACGGTTCACAACGCCGCAGTGCAAACGACTATGTACTACCTAGCGACATCGTCAGCGGTTGGGGTACAGCAGTTGGTGCAAAAGATCCAGCACGTGACTTGATCAGCGACTTTCAAACAGCAGGCTTTACTTATGTAGCAGACAACACTGCATTACAAAGCGCTGGCGTACCAGACAAACTATTAGGTCTGTTCTCATATTCCAACATGAACGTATCGTTCGACAAGATCAATGGTCGTCGCGGCACAACATCTATTGTTAACGATTACGGCTTCCCTGACCAACCAATGTTAGATGAAATGGCAGCGAAAGCGATTAGCGTACTTGCCAAGAATCCAGCTGGCTTTGTGCTAACAGTGGAAGGCGCTTCAATTGATAAACAAGCGCACAACATGGATAGCGATCGCTGGTTAGAGGAAGTGATTGAATTTGACCGCGCGGTTCAGGTTGCCAAAGATTTTGCAACAAAAAACCCGGACACATTGGTCATTGTAACGGCTGACCATGAAACAGGCGGCACTTCAATTATCGGTGCTTCAGTGGCAGCAGACGCGACTTTACGCGGCAAAACCAATACTGTGGCAAGCATGCGCGATACAGTTGTTGGCACTTATCAAAATGCTAAGTTTCCAAAATACACAATGGCTGCTGATGGCTACCCTGTAACAACCGACATCGACAACAAAATGTTAATTGGTTACGGCGCAAATGCTGACCGTTATGAAGCTTGGGTCTCTAACGACACACCAGTACAAGATAGCCAACAACCATTTGTAGGTACTGCACCATTAAACTCCTTCCCTGCTAATGCTAGTGTACGTAACAGCAGCACAGGTTACCTCGTAACAGGTCAAGTACCTGGCGACACAGCAGTTCACACGGCGACAGATATTCCATTGTCAGCCTTTGGACGTGGCTCTGCGCTATTTACTGGTTTAATGGACAACACTGATGTGTTCTTCAAGTTTGGTCAAGCGGCAATTGGTGGTGTTAAGAATCAGAACAATGAGCATGAACATGAACATGATCGCGACTAATCCATAAATCAATGGAATGATGTTATTAGGCTTAGGCTTGACTGTGTTATTGCAGGCCTAAGCAGAAAAACCATTTAGTAGCAATTAGCAGTAAAAAGTTGGTCGTAAAAAGCTAGTCATAAAAAAATGGAAAAATGGCACATTAATGTGCCATTTTTTCTGTCTGTTAACTCTACCCTGCTGCCTCCTAAGCTAAGTTAGGTCAGATTAAGCGGACGGCTTAAAATCGGGACTATCTAGCTGGGATCTACATCATAACCAGCCTCTTTAATTGCCGATATCAGCTGGCTTGGCAAGACCAACTTTTCATCATATTGAATCGTAGCTTCGCCAGGTGTCAGCGTCACAGTGGCGTCTTTAACACCAGATATTGCCTTGAGCAGATTTGTTACACTGTTGACGCAACCGCCACAGGTCATTCCGGTTACTTTTAAAGTTACAGTTTGCATGTTGTTCTCCATTCCATTAGGTGAATAAATGTTGCGCTTTATTTAGTTGAATTGTCTTGGTTGTTGAGTGATATTTGGTTGTTGAGTGAAATTTGTTTGATAAGTGCATAGACAGCAGGAATCACGATTAGTGTTAGCACCGTTGATGAAACCATCCCCCCCACCATAGGCGCAGCAATACGCCGCATTACTTCCGAGCCTGTGCCATTACCCCACATGATGGGTAATAATCCAGCCATAATGGCGACGACCGTCATCATTTTTGGGCGTACACGCTCAACCGCACCCTCCATCACTGATTCATAGAGATCTACGACAGTGAATGTTTTACCTTCAGACTCACGCTTGGCTTTAAGTGCCTGATAAGCATGGTCAAGATAGATCAGCATAATGACACCAGTTTCTGCTGCTACGCCCGCTAGGGCAATAAACCCGACTGCGACTGCTACGCTCATGTTGTAACCCAGCCAGTACATCAGCCAGATACCACCAACCAGTGAGAATGGAACGGACAGCATCACGATAAGCGTTTCAGTTAATCGGCGGAAGTTGAGGTAGAGCAGCACAAAAATAATCAGCAATGTCAGCGGAATCACTATTTTCATCTTGGCTTTGGCGCGCTGCATATATTCAAACTGCCCGCTCCAGGTAGCGTAGTAGCCTGGCTGGAATTTAACCTGCTCACGCACGGCTTTCTGCGCATCGGCCACGTAACCACCGATGTCACGACCACGAATATCGACAAAGATATACGCCGAAAGCAGCGCGTTTTCGGTACGAATGCTTGGCGGCCCTTTTTCCAGTGAAACATGTGCCAACTGCCCCAGCGGAATCAGTGCGCCTGTCATCGTCGGCACCAGTACTTGTCTGGCGATGCTGTCAGGGTCTGAACGCAGTTCACGCGGATAACGCGTAATCACACCGAAGCGCTCGCGGCCTTCCACCGTGGTGGTAATCACCTCGCCGCCCAGCGCGCTGCCTATTACATCTTGCAGTTCGCCTATGCCCAAGCCATATCTCGCCAATGCGGCGCGATCAGGGTCAATGTTGAGGTAATAACCGCCGGTGATACGCTCCGCGTAGGCACTGGTCGTTCCGGGCACAGTCTTGACTACTGCTTCAATGTCTTTTGCGAGCCGTTCCATTTCAGCTAAATCTTTGCCGAACACCTTGATGCCAATGGGCGTACGAATGCCTGTGGACAGCATATCAATACGAGCCTTGATTGGCATCGTCCAAGCATTGCTCACGCCGGGCAGTTGTACCGCTTTATCCAGCTCTGCGGTCAGTTTGTCGATGGTCATGCCAGCTCGCCATTCACTTTCCGGCTTTAAGTTAATCACGGTCTCAAACATTTCTAACGGTGCAGGGTCGGTAGCGGTATTGGCGCGGCCTGCCTTGCCAAATACCGAGGCGACTTCTGGAAAGCTTTTAATGATTTTGTCTTGCGTCTGCATAATCTCAGCCGCTTTGGTCACCGATAGCCCCGGCAAGGTCGCTGGCATATATAGTAACGTACCTTCATTCAGTGTCGGCATGAATTCACTGCCGAGCTTGGTAAGCGGGTAGACAGATACAGCTAGCACCAGCAGCGCGCAGGCAATGGTGATTTTCTTCCAGCGCATGACGCCAGCGATGACTGGTCGATAGATCCAGATTAAAAAACGATTCACTGGATTTTTACGTTCCGGCATGATTTTGCCGCGAATGAACAACAGCATCAGCACAGGTACCAGTGTCACCGACAGCAATGCCGCGCCTGCCATGGAAAAGGTCTTGGTATAGGCCAGCGGCTGGAACAATCGGCCTTCCTGTGCTTCCAAAGTAAACACCGGCAAGAAAGATACTGTGATAATCAGCAGGCTAAAAAATAGAGCCGGACCTACTTCTTTACAGGCATCAATGATCAACTGTAATCGAGGCGCATCCGGTGGTGCCCGTTCGATGTGCTTGTGCGCGTTTTCAATCATCACAATCGCCGCGTCTATCATGGCGCCGATGGCAATGGCGATACCGCCCAGACTCATGATGTTGGAGTTGAGCCCCAAACCATGCATCAAAATAAAGGCAATCAGCACGCCAACCGGCAGCATTAATATTGCCACTAGCGCACTGCGTACATGCATCAGGAACAGCATGCACACTAGCGCGACGACGATACTTTCCTCAAACAAGGTTGATTTTAGATTCTTGATAGCGCGATTAATCAGGTCAGAACGGTCATACACCGTTTCTACGGTAACGCCTTGCGGCAAACCCGAGGCAATTTCCGTGAGTTTCTGTTTAACGTTCTTAATCACATCCAGCGCATTTTCTCCATAGCGCGCGATTGCGATGCCGCCGACCACTTCACCTTCGCCATTCAGCTCGGTGAAACCGCGCCGCTCATCCGGCGTCAGTTCAACTCTAGCAACGTCGCGCAGCAATACCGGCGTTCCCTTGTCGGCTTTCAGCACCAGCATTTCCAAATCACCGATACCTCGTAGATAGCCTTTGCCGCGTACCATGTATTCAGTTTCGCTTATTTCAACCACACGGCCGCCAACATCGCGATTGCTGTCACGGATCACCTGCTTAATTCGCGCTGGTGAAATGCCGTAAGCCTGCAATTTACGCGGGTCTAGCACCACTTGATATTGCTTAACAAAACCACCTACGCTGGCAACTTCAGCCACGCCATGCGCTTTGGTTAACTGGTAACGTAAGTACCAATCCTGAATGGCACGCAACTCTTCCAAGGTGCGGCTTTTTGCCAACACCACATACTGGTAAACCCAGCCCACGCCTGTCGCATCCGGCCCCAGTGTTGGCGTAACACCGCGCGGCAAACGTCCGGTGACACTGTTGAGATATTCCAGCACGCGCGAACGTGCCCAATAAACATCGGTGCCATCTTCAAAAATAACATACACAAAACTAACGCCAAAAAATGAAAAGCCGCGCACCACTCTGGATTTTGGTACGGAAAGCATAGAAGTCGTTAACGGGTAAGTGACCTGATCTTCAACGACTTGTGGCGCTTGCCCGGGATACTCGGTATAGATGATGACCTGCACGTCAGACAAGTCTGGTATGGCGTCCAGCGGTGTTTTAAGCACAGAATATATGCCCGCGCCAACCACGAACAGCGTGGCTAACAACACTAAAAACACATTGCGTGCTGACCAATTAATAATACGTTCCAGCATGGTTAGTGTCCTTCGTGGCTGGTTGCAGGCGCAGTGTTTGAGCTTGATGTAGCTGTGCGCTTAGCCTGATGCTCACCGAAGCTACCAAGCGCCGCTTTCAGGTTGCTTTCCGCATCAATCAAGAAATTGGCACGCACGACCACGTTCTCGCCTTCGCCTAAACCTTCCAGCACTTCAGTATAGCCATCACTACGCATGCCAACCTTAATCTCACGCGGTTCAAACAAACCTTCGGCAAGCTGCACCAGCACAATCTGGCGTGTGCCGCTATCAATCACCGCCGAGTCAGGCACTGCCAGCACCTTGCTGTTATGGCCTGATATGAGTTGCATATTGGCGTACATATCTGGCCTTAATATTCCGCCCGGGTTGGCGAGCTCAACGCGCACCTTGGCTGTGCGGGTTTCTGGCGTGACAGTTGGATAGATATAAGCCACCTTGCCAGTAAGCACTTTGCCGGGATAGGCATCGACACTAATATTCACGGTCTGCCCAATATGCACCAGTGCGAGGTCTTGCTCAAACACGTCAGCTAGTAGCCAGATCGTAGATAAATCTGCAATCTTGAACAGCGGCTCACCGGGCATGAAGCGCATACCTTGCACGGCAGTTTTTTCCAACACAAAACCGTTTGCCGGAGAATATAAAGTCAGCGTACGCGTGGCTTTACCGTCTTTTTGCAGACGATGTAACTGTGCGTCTGAAATATCCCAGTTGCGCAGACGCTTCAGCGCGCTCTCTGCTAATAAATCAATGCCAGACAGGGATTCTTCAGTGCCATTCTTGAGCGACTTACGCCCGTTCATGGCAATAAGGTATTCTTCCTGTGCCGAAACCAGTTCCGGGCTGTAAACCTGCATCAGTGGCTGACCTCGCTTCACGGGCTGACCAGTGGCATTGACGTACAGATTCTCAATATAGCCTTCAAATTTGGCGGTCACGGTGACAAGGCGCCGCTCGTCTATTTGAAACTGGCCGACGGCACGCACCGTATTCACCAATTGGCGTGACTGTGCAGGCTCGGTTCTTACGCCTAATTTTTGCACCTTGTCAGCGTTGATTTTCACCTGACCCGTTGCGGTCTGTTCATCCGCATACACCGGCGTGTAATCCATGCCCATAGCATCCAACTTAGGCACGGGAGACGTATCCGGCAAGCCCATCGGGTTGCGATAGTACAAAATCTTACGCTCTGCTTTCGCTTTACTAGCAGCATTAGAATCTTCAGCACCTTCATCCGCGTAAACGGGAATATAGTCCATGCCCATACTGTCTTTTTTCGGTTCAGGTGAGGTGTCAGCTAAACCCATTGGATTTCGGTAATAAAGAATCTTGTGCTTATTGACCGCTGGTGCGGCATCGGCCACTTGTGATTTTTTTATCTGCACCGTTGCCAACCAGTAACCTGCAACACTCGCGCCCACCAAGGCCATCACTACTAACAACACCCATAACGCAGAACGCTTCATAGCTCTTCTCCAACCATTTTTTCAATATCGGCAATACGTAATTCCTGCTCAGCTTGTGCCTTAAGCTTATCTGCTTTGGCACGCTTGATTGCACGTTGCGCATCCAGTAACGTAGCAAAATCAACCTTGCCAGTTTCATAGCCGGTCAGCGCAGAATGAAAGGTTAGCTCAGCCTGTGGCAGTAAGGTATTGTCGATCAGCTGTACTTGTTTTTCTGCTGATTCGTATGCAGATAAATATTCCTGCAACTCGCCGTCGGCTTGGTTTGATGCGGCCTGTTGCCTTTCTTTCGCCGCATCCAGCCTCGCTCCAGCCTCATTTTCCTGTGCGCGACGTGTATCCATACGAATCGGAATGTTGAACTCGACCATCGCTTCCCAGCTATCTATGCTGCCACCACGCTGAATCGGCGCAATACCCAACGTTACATCGGGATAGCGGTTTTTTTCTACAAGGCGCTTATTGGCCTCGGCAACGGAGATTTGCGCAGATTGTGTTGCAAGTACGGGGTTATTGCGCAGCAGTTTATCGTGCAGTATTGCGCCATCCAGTTTTTCCGGGGCAATGTGGCGCAATTTTTCGGGCGCTGCAAGCAAGGAATGTTGCGGTCTGGCTAAAGCCGTATTCAGGCGCGTCATCGCATGATGCTGCTCGGTATCCAGAGTGATATTCTCAGAACGTAATGTGGTTTTCTCGATCTGCGCACGAATCACATCTTGCTGCGGTGCAAGGCCACTGGAGTACCGCACTTGTGTGACCGCCTCTAAATCACTCAATAGATTCAGGATTTCTTCGTTAAGTTTTTTCAGACCAAACATCAGATAATATTGTGCATATGCGCTTTTAATCTGTGCATGAACCTCGGCCACAGCAACCTGCCGCCGACCTTGCACTTGCGCCAGCTCAGCAGTAGCCACCTCTTTACGCAAATCGCGTTTCCCCCATAGTGGAAAGCTTTGCATCAAGGTGTACTTTGTGCCACTGCCCTTGCCAGGTAGTGGATTAAAGCCATCAGGCGCACCCGGGCCGGCGAAATCACGCAACTCGGTACGCAGTATTGGGTCAGGTAAAGCACCCGCTGGCACAATGCGCTCGTTGGCCGCATCAACCTCATAGCGCATCGCGGAAAGCTCTGGGTTGTGTGTGTCAGCCCACTGTAGCAACTCTTGAACATTGATGCCGATCAAGGCGGTATCAGGGGCATTATCAGCGGCCGTCACCAAGGTGGGCAGCAACAATGCTGTTATAAAAAGAAGTAGTAGTCGATATTGTTTACGCATATCAGCACTTTCATTTGTGTTCGTTAACGCCACTTGTCTTCACGCAACAAGCTAAATAAGGAGCTTGGTTTGTAAGGCTCAAATGAACATTTAACGCGGTTTAGCATGCACCTGAACGGATAACAAAATCACGTTGGGCAGAATAGGCTGAAGTATTGTTAACCGTCTGTGTATAAGCCGTGCCAATAAAAACAAGCACATATCTTTAACAAAAAAGCAGCACAACATTTCAGCGCTAGATTTTTCAAGCTAGGCTTTTCAGGCCAAGCTTTTCAATTAGGCTAAAGTCGTTCTGGGGGGATGAAAGTGTAAAGATGGTACTGAGTTCAGCGTAACTAAAATCAGCGTATCAAACATGGGATTTGCAGCACTCAGATCAAAAACAATATTGAACGGAATGATGGCTTGAGCAACACTCAGATAGCAAGAGAGGCATTTGTCGCATGGGGATTTTTTTGTGGCGTGGTTGGCCGCATGATGCTCGCAGTGCTCCATACTATCAGCATGCCCGGCACCAATATGCATTTCCATCTTAGTGTCATGTGCCTGACATGATGGCATAGTAACCGCTGCCAAGCCCTGTAAAGGGAGGCAGACCATCAAGGCCAGCAAGACAACTAATTTAGTCAATTTAGAAAACATAATTCAACTTTACACTTAAACTTTTTGCGAAGCAACTGTACCTTAGCTCGCCAACCCTTTGTTCTACCCGGCGTTAGACTAATAATCAACATTATCATAATCTATACGCAATATATGAAGTGTATTGCACATATCCTCAACAAGTATTACTACTAAAACAATGCTCCGCTTATAAGACTAAGGAGCTATTTCTTCCTATGCGCCCATACGGCAGCTTCAAGCCGACTGGTTAATTTCAGCTTGCTTAGCAAGTGCTTAATATGCACTTTGACAGTTGTATCGCTGATACCCAATGCTCGGGCTATGGTCTTGTTGTTGAGACCATTGGCCAGGCATTCAAGTATTTCTCTTTCACGCTCGGTGAGTGATACTTCATCTTCGCTTCTATTAAGTGTTGGATGGATAAGTGCATTTTTGAGAATTTCTGTCAGACTTTCATGTAAAACTGTGACTCCAGACATCGCTTTTTTCAAGTTTGCACAAAGATCTTCGGGCTCCATATCTTTAAGCAGATAACCATCCGCACCAGCACGCAACGCTTCGAGCAAATCATCCTCTGCGTCTGACACGGTTAAAACAATACAACGCGACTCTAGCTTGGCTTCTTTAATATGCGTGAGTGTTTGCAACCCATTCATACCTTTCATATTCAGATCGATCAACACTAGATCTGGCTTAACCTGCTCCACCAGCAACAAGCCTTCTGCCCCTGAAGCGGCCTCACCAACCACCGAAAACTCAGGGTCAGCGGATATCATTTGGCTAACACCTCGGCGAAATAACGCATGATCATCAATAATTATTACGGTAGTAGGTTTTTGCATGGCGTTCTCCAACATTTGAATTGATTAGTGATGCTATTTTTTTGTAAATACAGTTACTTTGGACGAAATAGTAACCTGACACGCGTTCCGCCGCGACGCCGAGGTAGAATCTCAATAGTGCCGCCCAAGCAATAAGCGCGTTCCGTCATAATCGCCAAACCATAATGGTGCGGCTTGGCTTCATCAAAAGTGCAACCTGTTCCATCATCATCTATCGTCACAATCACATCTCCTGTAGATTGCAACACAAGCGCAATCGTAACTTTTTCAGCACCGGAGTGGCGCACGATATTCGATAAAGCCTCACGCACTACATGTAAAAGATGAAACTCTTCATTCACGCTGAGTCTGCATTCTTGCAATCGGTTATCCAGCGTAATATTCAAGCTGGAACGATGCGAGAACTCTTCAATAGCTTCTTCAAGCACGTGATCAAGCCCACGCACGTCCATCTGCACCCTAAAAGTAGTAAGCAATTCTCTTAATTCACGATAAGCGTTATCCAAGCCTTCGCGCATATCGTTCACAATCACATCGGCACCAGATTCAGTCAGATTTGCGCCAAAATTAGTCTGCAACCTTGCAAGCTGAAACTTCATATATGAGAGCGATTGTGCTAAAGAATCATGCAGCTCTCTTGCGATTACTGCGCGCTCTTCAAGCAGTGCAACTCGCCGACTTTCTTGCTCTCTGGCCTGAAAACCCATCGAAAGTGATAGCATTTGAGCGGTTATTTCAAACAGTTGCAACTCTGCATCATCAAAATAATAATTGGCTTCGGTTTCCAGCAACAAAATACCCAGCCAACCATTAGGGCTTGCTAATGGCATCGTCACACATTGAACGCATTCGCCGTTGATCAGCTTGGTAGCGTGAGTAACTGTAAGTGAATTCACACTTTCATCAAACATAGACTCATCAAAAGACAATGGCCAATAGCTTGAAAATAAGGCGCGTTGGGCTGATATACGCGAGCCATTTTCACTAAAAACCAACGCTACATTACTGACAGCAAGTGTTCGTTCCAGCGAATAAAGCGCTTTTTTAATCGTTAATTCACTAAGGCCAGCACTACCGATAAGTTTGGCCAGTTTAAACAGAAAGTCTTGCGAAAGAAGCATTTTCCGCATTTTTTCCGTACTCGTTTTATTGATCCATTTTGTTTCTACCTGAATGCCCTCAAGCCGCGCGGAAAGTTCAGCCGTTAGTTTCTCCAGTATCTCAAGCTCATCATCATATTGAATATTATTGGTATCTGATATTAAATCATTGGGTATAGTCGCAAAGATCTTCCCAAGCCGATTAATAAGAATATTCCAAGAGGTAAGCATGATGCTAGCAGCAATACAAAACACTAAAAACAAACACACCAACTGAAGTAGCGATACTAAAGACTGTTTGATGTGGACATCTTTTTCTGCGGCCATGACAAAGTCGTCATAAGCCTTTATGACAAGCTGGCCTTTCTCCACCATCTCACCTTCTGAGCGTCCTTGTACTCTGGCACGAGAAAAGTCATGGTGTGCATTTTCTAACACTTTGTAGGCATCCGCCAAACCAGTGTCTTTTTGATTTCTTGCCCAAGTATAAGCTGAGTCATCAAAATCACTCAATCGCTCATTCAAGCGATTGAAAACGTTAGATTTATCTTCTACATGATTTTCCAATTTGTAAATTTCCAGCTTCCAAACGGATTGATCCTGATAAGCACGGTGTATCACGGAAAGGTGATCGGGAATATAGTCAAAAAGGAACAATGAACCCGCTTGCATCAATATGACAGACAGCACCATGGAAACTACTAGTGCATGCAAATTTGCATAAAGCTTGTGCTTTTTAACAAAAATGCGAATTACATTAATAATATTCAAAATATTTTGCATATTTTCTTGAGTTCTTTTTATACTCATACATTGTCACAATTAGGCTTAAGTTAATGAGTATATTCATTTTTTCAACGCTCATCTTCAGTGTTATTTTTTTAGCAATACTTGGTTCATGGTACAACATTCAAGGGCCTTTTTTACTACATATTGTCATGCTAATTTCAGTGGCCGTTACTATATTTTCTGCCGCCATTATGATCGCTGTCCAACCCCTGTTTTCTACTAGAATATCGCGTTCACGACGCGATTTAACACAAGAACTCAAGTGGGGCACCGAAGTTTCCAGCGCATTATCTTCTCCAGCTGCAGTACTTGATGGTTATGTCGTTAAATTTGTGAACACCCCTTTTCTACAAACACTAGGTATGGTGGATATGGCAGACCAAGTCATTGGCATGCCATTCACCAACCTGATACATCCTGCTGATCATCAAAACTTCGCTGAACTCAGTGCGGAAGCATCAACAGGTAAAACAAAAACAGATGCCACTAAAATTCGTCTCGTGTGTGCAGATGGAACCACACTACCATCAAATGCCAGCCTTACGCAGATGCGTAATGACGGACAAAACAATTTAATGTTATTTCAGTTCACACCCACTTCTGCAGTCAACCTATTGAGTAATGATTATAAATCACAGTTTAATTATCACTTCATTGTAGACCGACTCGAAGAAATCGTATTTCAACTTAGTGCTGAAGGAAAAATCATCTTTCTAAATCAGTCATGGGAAAACATGCTGGAATACAAAGTACAAGATTGCCTAGATAAATTACTCATCAATTTTTTTCACCCTGAAGATAAACCTATGCTTGAGGCTAGGCTTGATTCTTTAACCAAAGGTAAAAGAAGCCATTGTACAATTGAAGCCCGTCTAATCTCCTTGCGAGGCGACCCAAACTGGGTAGTTCTGCGAGCCAAAACCACTGCTACTGCAACTGGAGAAAGAACCAGTGTCATAGGCACCATGACGGATATTCAGCGAAACAAAGAAGCTGAAGCAAGTATAGTTGCAAACCGACGTGCAGCAAACTCTCTGTTAAGCCACATCCCAGGCATGGTTTACCGCTGTAGAAATGATCGCTCATGGACCTTTGAGTTTGTCAACGAAGGCTGTATTGATGTGACTGGTTACGATCCTTCAGAGCTGATTAATAACCCTAATCTAAACTTTAATCTAATTATCCATCCAGATGATAGAGCCGCTGTTTGGGAGTCCGTAAAAGAACAAATTGGCAACAATGAAGAATTTAAGCTTATTTACCGAATCATCTCCCGTAAAGGTGTAACCAAATTAGTACAAGAACATGGTCGAGGTATTTTTTCCAGCACTGGCGAACTATTAGCTCTGGAAGGATTTATTACTGAAATTCCTGACCAGCACTACAACGTAGCCTCACCTTACAATCACGAAAAAAATTCCAAGCAATTGATTACTGATTAAATATCTGCCGCCATAAAACAGATAGGACGCATAAAGCGCCCTATCTGTATTTAACAATCTTTAAATATATTGCCTTATAACAAAGTTAGAACGTACGTTTGATATATCCAATCACACGATCATCACCTGTTTTAAATCCACTTGCATCAACATACCAAGCAGCATTAGCATTAGTTGTAGTGTAGTTCAAGCCTGCGTTCCAGCCAGTACTGCCCGCAATTGAAAAGTCTTTATTTACACCAACTAACCAATCCGTGTAATTTGCAATCGAGTAATTATGTACAGTTTGATGACCCACATGTAAGGCTAAATTAAGGTCAGCCACTGGTAACTTGTAGTTAAAATTTAATTCAGTATAACCAGACCCGCGTGAATCGCCGTTGCCAAATGCAGCATTGTTAATACCAAAAAAGTTAGACACCGCATAAGACTGTTTTAAAGTGAGCCATTTGTAAGTTATAGCCGCATTTAACTCTGTTGTATTGGGTGAATCACCTTTAATAACACCAACAACTGGTTTATTGTTATCAGGATAATAGAATTGCAAGAATCCCACATTCACGCTTACATCTGGTGTAAATTGATGTAGGTAGCCGCCATAAATATCCAGCTCTACAGTATTACCATATAAGGCATCATGATTCACATTACTGGCCCAAACCCCTGCATAAAGGCCACTGCTGTGTGAGTAATCAAAACCACCCTGCACTGCACCACGTTCTTTAGTATATGAAATACCGCGGAACGTATAGTCACTAAAAAAACCGATATTTGACGAAAAGCTATGTGGCGAAGCCGGTTCAGCTGCGGCAACAACAGGTGCTGCGGCTGGCGTAGCTTCATCAGCCGCGTGAGCCGTGGACAAAACACCAAAAGCAGAAACCAATATACTTGCCAGCAGAACTGGCTTTGTTGTAATTTTCATGAAAATCCCTATGTTAATTAAAAGTTAATAATATTTACTTCATTCAAACACC